>Ga0209083_1000360_pt1 | contig 69652 bp, 67 predicted proteins | sample AM7aDNAmetaG_FD_184132 | JGI IMG/M metagenome (GOLD analysis project Ga0209083, IMG submission 184132) | Freshwater microbial communities from Finland to study Microbial Dark Matter (Phase II) - AM7a DNA metaG (SPAdes) (version 3) | ecosystem: Environmental > Aquatic > Freshwater > Lake ... | reverse complement strand
AACGCCTGATACGGGACCGGAAGAAGCCCAGCGATCGACGATGTGTTGACGATGTGCCCCGAGCCCTGCTCGACCATCACCGGGAAGGCCGCGTGCACACCGTAGATGACGCCCCAAAGATTGAGGTCGACGATCATCTTCCAGTGCTTCAGCTCGACCTTCTCATACGGCGCTGTACCGCCCGTGCCGGCGTTGTTGAACAGGTAGTCCAGGCGGCCACAGGTCGCGACCGCCTCGTCCACCATGCCCTTAACCGCGTCCCAGTCGGTCACGTCGATGAGCGCGCAGCGCGCGTTCTCGTACGTCGCGAGCTTCTCCCGCGCCGCGTCCACGCTTTCCTGCGGGAACCCTACGGCGCTCACCACCGCGCCGCGCTTCAGCAGCGCCTCCGCCACCGCGAAGCCGATCCCAGACGTCCCTCCGGTCACCACGCAGGACTTGCCTTCGAATACGTCAGCCATGGTCCGTTCCTCCTCCGTCAGACGAGCTCGCGGGCGAGGTCGCCCCGCAAGTGGGTCACCATCTTCGCGAAGACGCCCTCGCGATATTCCACGACCGGCAGGTCGGCCAGTGCGGCGATGATGTGCGCCTGCAAGGGGTTCTGCAGGTACTCCATCTTGGTCCACGTCACCGTGCCGACGCCGATGCTCCCGGACAGGTGCGTCACGTCCACCGGATAGAGCGTCGCGTGAGACAGGGCGGCGCCGGGCCTGCCGACGTTGGGGATGTGACGCCACCCCATCTGGTCGACCCTGCCGGCGGCGTTCCGCGTGGCTATCTCCTCGACTGTGAGCTCCTTGTCCAGCTGCAGGTCGAGCTCCAGAAAGGCCCTGCCCTCGTAGCTCACATGGGCCGTGGCGCGGCCGCCCAGCAGGTGGTAGTCGGGGATGTCCGCGAAGATCTTGGGGATGCCCGTGTCTTCGCGACCGCCCAGGATGGGGGCGGCGTCGTTCTCCCAGACGACCAGGGCGAAGGCGCCGACGGTGCCGGAGCTAAGGTGCCGCACGGGGGTCATCACGGCGACCAGGGTGTATTGCCCGCCGCCCATCCATTGGACCCCGCAGCACTTCTGGTACTCGATGTTCACCGACGGCTCGAGGATCTCGAACGCATCGGGCACGTACTGGGCCAGCTGGTCCTCGTCGGTCAGGTAGCTGATCGCGATGGACGTGACGTCGTCGTACTGCAGATCGTGAAGGTCACCGCCCCGCACTCCGCCAAAATGCGCCGGCATGCGATAGCTGAAGTCGTCGTCGAAATGGAACATCTCCACGCCCCTCCTTCGGGTTGATGTGAGTGACAGGTGAGCCGCTCGCGACTCACGATGGCTGCGCGGCAACGTCCGCGCCGCTCTGCAGCTTGTCCAGCGTCACGAGGATGTGCAGGAGGTACAGAAGCACGCACCCGTTGGCGGCGAGGACCGCGCCGATGACCGCCAGCGGGAGCAGGCCCGAGAAGAACATCGTCGTGCCGAACACGATGGTCAGCGCGTTCATGAGCACCGTGGCCACGAAGAGCTTGACGAGGATCGGCGGCTTGGGCTCGCGCGGCTCCCCGCGGCTGCTACGGCGAGGCAGGAAGGACTTCACCAGCACGATGGCCCCGCCGAGCACGTTCAGCGCGCCGACGAGGTACGTCAGCGTCGGCACCAGCACGTCCGGGACGATGCACGACACGATGCCGAGCGCCGCAAAGAGAAAGCCGCAGCCGACCATCAACCAGGAGCGCCGGAACGGGCCGATGGGGGTGCTGCCGGAGGCGACCATCTGGATGGCGATGATGATCATCAGCAGGCCCAGCTGGGCGCTGCCGGCGAAGGGCAGCTTGCCCCGGCTCACGGGGATGAGCAGCAGGCCGAGAAGCAGCATGAAGACGCCCATCAGCAGCAGCATGGCCTTGTCGATGGGCAAGGCGGCATCCTTTTCGGGCGGCTTCGCGGCCTCGGGGTACCGGAGATACACGGCGCGCAGCACGAGGGCGAGATACACGATGGCCGCCCCGTAGAGCAGCGCCACCGCGGCCGTCAGCGTGGTCGTGAGCAGGCTCGGGAACAGAACGAGCACGCCGATCACCATCGAGAGCACGTAGACGAAGGTGCAGGCGGCGATCAGATGCCGGAAGACGCCGCCGAACCGCGCCCAGGCCCTGAGCTTCTGCTTGTCCAGGATCATCTGCAGAAGAAGCAGGAGCCCGCCTGGGCCAAAGCAGACAAACAGCAGGATGCGGGGGGCCTCGCTGAACAGGTCGGGGATGAAGCACGTGACGATGCCCACGGCCGCGACGATCACGCCCACGACGAGCGGGAGCCTGGACGTGCGCAGGTCACCGAAGGGCGTCTTCCCCAGCGCGATCATCTGCACGGCGAACATGACGAGCAGCAATCCGTACAGGCCGTTCTCGTAATACGCGAGTGCCCCCGTGGACACCGGGAAGAGCAGGACGCCGGTGATCAGCAGCGTCATCCCGGCGATCAGCAGGATCACCGCCTCAAGCGGAAGATCCGCTTCCTTCAGAATCCCGCTGTTCGTCATGTCCTGAGCCCCTCGCACAAGCGCAGTCCGCCGGCCAGGGATCGGCCGCTTGCCGTGGCGATCCGAAGAGTGGCGCCGAGCGATTTCTCGATGTCGGCGCCGATCGGGTGGATCATGGTGACAAGCGCATCTCCACGTGACGATGCCCCCTGACCCTAGCACGGACGGCGCAGGAGGGGCCATCGAGTCTCGTAGGGCGCGCGTTGGAAGCCGGCGCCTGCACGTGGCCGTACGGCACCAAGGTGCGGCTCACGAGCCGCGGCAGGCCGGCTCCATCAGTCCGCGGAAGAAGGCTTCAGGCCGGCCGCGGTCGTTCCCCCGGCCGGCGCGTGGAACGCCAGTGGTCACTGGACCGGCACGTCTGCCGGCGCCGGCGGCTCCTGGCCGGACTGACTCAGGCCCGACGGCTCTCCCGCAGTCCCCTGAGCGCCACCCTGCGCGCGGCGCGCGACCAGCTTGCCGATCTCCCATAGCACGAGCAGCGCGCCGGCCGGGGCGAGTGCGAGGCCCCACTGCGTCCATGTCAGCGTCGTGGTCCCGAGCCAGTGGTTGAGCAGGTCGAAAGCGACCACGAGGATCAGCAGGATCACCTCGAACAAGGCGATCCAGTTCATCTGGCGGCTGTTGAAGGTGGCGACCGTCACGATGCTCCCCGTTGGGCTGCGGCTCTCGAAGCCGCCGACGATGCGGCACGCCGCGAAGGCGGTGACGGCCATGGTGGAGGCGATGACTGCGCTGCCGTAGTGGGCGTTGCCGTACTGCAGCAGGCCGAGCAGGCAGACGGCCATGAAGATGCCCACGAGACCGACCGTGGTGAGCATGCTCCTCGTGAGGATTGAAGCGTTGCGCGGCCGCGGCAGCCTGCTCATGAGCCCTGGAGTCTCAAGGTCGAAGCCGAGCGCCACGCCGATCGGGGCGTCGACGAGGAAGTTGATCCAGAGGATCTGCGTGGCCGTGAACGGCTCGCCGGCGAGGATGTTGAAGATCGTCGCCCCGAGGAAGGTGAGCACGAAGGCGGCCAGCGTGATCAGCACGAAGGCGATGTACTTGTTGAGGTTGTCGAACAGCTTGCGGCCCTGCTCCACGGCGTACACGATCGTGGCGAAGTTGTCGTCCTTCAGGATCATGCGGCCGGCGTTCTTGGCGACCTCGGTGCCGGTACCCATGGCGATGCCGATGTCGGCGGCCTTGATGGCCGGTGCGTCGTTGACGCCGTCGCCGGTCATGGCCACCACGTCGCCCTTCTTCTTCAGCGTCTCGACGAGCAGCACCTTGTGCTCCGGCGCCACGCGGCCGACCACGCCGATGTCGTCGATCCGCTTCAGCCGCTCTTCCTCGCTGAGCGCCGCGAAATCGGCGCCCAGGATGGCCTCGCCGGGGATGCCCACCTGCTTGGCCACGGCCGCTCCGGTGACGACGTCGTCGCCGGTGACCATGCGCACGCGGATGTGCGCCTCCTGAGCCTGCTTCACCGCCGCCTTGGACTCGGCCCGCGGCGGGTCGATCATGCCGACGATGCTCGTGAGCTGCAGGTCGGTGACGTAGCCCAACAGGTCGCCGCCGGCATCGAAGGTGGCGGCGTCCAGATCGCGGTACGCCGCCGCCATGACCCGGAGGCCCTGCTCCCCGAGGCGCTGGGAGGCAGCCGTGGCCTTCTGCTTGAGGTCGTCGTCCACCGAGATGCTCGTGCCGCCGGACGTCACGCTGGTCGAGCGGCTCCCCACGGCCGGGGCGGCGCCTTTGACGAAGCAGCGCACCACCTGCCGGCCGGCCGCGTCGGTGGCCGTGTTGAAAGTGGCCATGAGCTTGTACGTGGGGTCAAAGGGCAGGGTGGCCAGACGCGGGAACTTGTCCCTCGTGCCGTCGACGTGCAGGCCGGCCTTGTGCGCGAGCACCAGCATCGCACCTTCGGTGGGATCGCCGATCACCTTGCCGTCCTCGAGCTTGGCGTCGTTGGCGATGACGAACGGCAGGATGGCCTCGTCGATCGACGGCGAGGCGCCCACGGAGTGCTTCACCTCGCCGTCCAGACCGTAGCCGGTGCCGGTGATCGACCAGCGGTCGGTGAGGTCGAGCACCTCCACGACGGTCATCTGGTTCATGGTCAGGGTGCCGGTCTTGTCCGAGTTGATCGCCGACGTGGACCCCAGGGTCTCGACGGAGGAGAGGTTCTTGACGATGGCGTTGCGCTTGGCCAGGTCCATGGCGCCCATGGAGAGGATCACCTGGGACACGGTCGGCAGCGCTTCGGGGATGGCCGCGATGGCCAGGGCGATGGCGGTCACGAACAACGCGTCCCAGGCCTGGCCGCGCGATAGGCCGAGGGCGAACATCACGATCATCGTGAGGCCGGCGGCGGCGCCGATCCAGAGGGTCATGCGGTTGAGCTGCCGGGTGAGCGGTGTCTGCTCGGCCTTGGTCGCCGAGAGCATGCCGGCGATCTTGCCAACCTCGGTGGCGCCGCCGGTACCGGTGACGACCATCACGCCGCTGCCGTGCGTGACGGGCGTGTTCATGAAGGCCATGTTCGACTGATCGCCCGGCCCCAGGTTCGTGCCGGAGAGCGTGCCGGCGTCCTTGGGAGACGGCACGCTCTCGCCGGTCAGCGCCGACTCGTCGATCTGCAAGGCGCTCGCCTGGATCATGCGCCCGTCGGCCGGGACCTGGTCGCCGGCGGCGAGGAGCACGACATCGCCGGCGACCACCTCTTCGGCCGGGACCTGCGCCTCGGCGCCGTCCCGGCGCACCCGCGCGGTGGCCTTCATCATTGACTTCAGCGCGTTCATCGCGCTCTCTGCTTTGCCTTCCTCGCGCAGACCGACGATCGCGTTGATCACCGTGAGGAGCAGGACGAGGACGCCGGTGTGGAGCTGACCTATGGCGATCGACACCACCCCGGCGACCAGCAGAATGATCTGCATGTAGCTGCGGTACTCGTCCAGAAAGCGTCGCCACTCAGGCTTGGGCTTCTCGGCCGGCAGGGCGTTGGGGCCGTGCTGCGTGAGCAGGGCCGCCGCCTTGGCTGCCGACAAGCCGACGGCCGGGTCGACGTCGAAGTGCGTGGCGACGTCCTGCGGCGACTGTGCGTACCAGGCGTCCGCGGCAGGCGTTGCCGGCGCCGCCGGCGACGCAGAAGCTTGATCTGGGTCTGTCGTGGTCATCTTCACCCTTTCCGTGACTTCCGGGCCGACGCAGCGTTCGGTGGGGCGGCCACGATCGCGGCGAGCCAACGACGCATCACGGTCTCCCCCTCGCGCCGGACGCACGATCGCCGCCGCCGGACCGCGTCCGCAGCTACCCGGGTCATTCTACGGTGTCTTGCCCTGCCCGCGCCCGTTGTGCGGAAGCACGTGGGCAAGCGATGCTTCGGGAGCACCGTCGGCATCGTCGTCTCGCGAGCGCGCGAGCGCGCGAGCGTGCGAGCGGTCGGGGGGCGAGTGCAGTCCGCCCCGGGGGCGCCCTCTCAGCGCCCGGCCGCCCTGCGTTTGGTCGCAGCCCACGCGGGCAGGCTCAAGGCGTCCCCCGATCAGGAGCGTTCCAGATGAAGTCTTCGCGGAGCAGCAAAGAGATCCACCTCATCGCACGGCCTCACGGCGAGCCGCAAAAGAGTGACTTCGCCCTTGTGGAGACGGCGGTGCCCGATCCCGGCCCCGGCCAGGTCCTCGTCCGCAACCGCTTCCTCTCCGTCGACCCCTACATGCGCGGACGCATGCGCGACGCCAAGTCCTACGTGCCGCCGTTCGCGCTGGGCGCGGTGATGACCGGAATGGCGGTCGGCGAGGTCGTCGCTTCGCAGTCACCCGACCTGGCCGCCGGCGACAGCGTCCTGCACGACCTCGGCTGGCGCGAGTACGCGCTGGGCCCGGCGGCAGCTTTTGGCCGCGTGCCCGCCGGCGACGCCCCTCTTAGCGCCTGGCTGGGCGTCCTCGGCATGGTCGGCATGACCGCGTGGGTAGGCATCCTCGAGATCGCGGCGCTGCAGCCCGGTGACGTCGTCTTCGTCTCGGGCGCGGCCGGCGCGGTCGGCAGTCTCGCCGGCCAGATCGCCAGGTTGCGAGGCGCGGCGCGAGTCGTCGGCAGCGCCGGCTCTGCGGCCAAGGTCCGCTACGTCTGCGACGACCTCGGCTTCGACGCCGCCTTCAACTATCACGAGGGCTCTCCGGCCCAGCTTCTGGCAGAGGCCGCGCCCGACGGCATCGACGTCTACTACGACAACGTCGGCGGTGAGCATCTGGAGGCGGCCATCGGCGCCCTGCGCCCGCACGGCCGCGCGGCCCTGTGCGGGGCGATCTCGCAGTACAACGCCGAGGAGCCGGCGCCCGGGCCGCGCAACCTGGCTCTGCTGATCGGCAAGCGGCTCACGCTGCGCGGCTTTCTCGTCGGCGACCACGTCGACCGCCGGGCGGCGTTTCTTGCCGAGGTCGGCGGCTGGCTGGCCGAGGGACGCATTCGTCTCTCCGAGACCATCGTCGACGGCGTCGAGAACGCTCCCGCCGCGTTTATCGGTCTCATGCGCGGCGAGAACGTCGGCAAGATGCTGGTACGCGTCGGCGGCGACTGACCTTCGCAGCGGCGGCGACCGGCGCGGGGTAGTGCGGGGGTGGCAGAGGGCCGCCGCGCCCGGAGCGCTCGCCGGCCGCCGCAGGACATCGCGGCTCTCAGGCGCTCACTTGGGCGGGTGCTCGTTCTTCTGCTCCCGTCGCCACAGCCACACGCCCGACAAAACGCCGACGGCGACGATCGCCACCGCGTAGCCCCAGAAGAACGCAAGGTAGTCGCTGAACGTGCCCATGGGCGGCGTCCCCGGCAGAGCGTTGCGGAAGGCCGTCATCGCGAAGAGCAAAGTGGTGAAGAACGCGACCATCGCGATCTCGGTCTTGCGCCTCCCGAACACGACGGCGATCGTCATGCCCACGACGCTCGCAATGAGGATCCACGTGAGCACGATCGAGAAGTAGACCACGACGGTCGTGATGTGGGACCGGGTCACGACGATGTCGAGTCGCCTCTGGCCACCCCAGTGGGCTTGCCAGTCCAAGGCCGGGCTCGAGGCCGTGGAATCGATGTCCAGCCCCGGCCAGGCCCCGTTTGTCTGGAGCCGGATCGGGATGGGGTCCGGATCGAGTCCCTTCGCCTGCCTGACGGCGCTCAGCCAGAGACTGGTCGTGTGACGGTCCCCCGGGTACTCTTCCACGTTCCCGTCCAGATCGAGGGCCACGTTGAAGATGCCGCCCGTGTCGCCGGACGGGATGGTCACCGTCTGCTGGGTGCCGGCTGCAGACACTCCCAACGTGAGCACCACAGGGAGCTTGAGCCGTCCCTCAGCGCTGGCCAGAGCACCAGGCTTCGGCTTCGGGATGCACTCGATCTGGAGGCCCATGGTCTCCTTGTCGAGGTCCAGCGCAACGATCCTGACGAGGACCTCCATGTAGTAGGGTGCCTTGGGGGTCGGCTCGCTGAACGCGGCGACGTCCGCGGCGACCGTCCGCTGGTGGATGACCCCCATGGTCACGACCAGTCCGATCGCCACCGCGATAGTCACGACGGCGATCGCCACAATCACCCCGAGGCGCTTCAGCCGTGCTCGTCTGATGGGGCTCTTGCCGTCCACGGTCCTTCCCGTCTGTCTCCCCAAGCGGTGCCTAGCATAGCGCGCGCCGGCGAGAGGCGGCACCTGCGTGCGGCCGTGCACCTCGAAGACCGCGTCCCGCGGGGAGTCTCAGCCGCCGCCGCGGCGATCGGCGAGCAGGTAGTGGTGCGTCGGGTCGGGCGCGTGACCTCTGGTACCATGGCGATCTGGGTGGGCAACATGAAGTGAGCCGCCGGCTGGGGTAGGTGACGAGCTCCCAGCCGAGGGCAGTATCCAGTACGGAGCGTCGCAGAGGGGGTCGGCGGCCGTGATTCGCCCGGTCTCCGGACTCGACCCGACGCCCACGAGGGCGTGCAAAGTGAGGCCTCGATGCGAGATGGATGGCGGTTCAAGGCACGTGGGCCGGCGCTGACCCTCGTGCTGGCGGTGGCGACGGCGATCGTCCTCGGCGGCTGCACCGCGCGCTCCCCTGAGGCCGGCAGCCCATCGCCCGGTTCCAGCGCGGGCGCCGGCGGCGTCAAGGTGAGCAAGATCGCGGTGATCACGCCGGAGAAGGCCAACGACTTCGGCTGGAATCAGCAGGGCGTCGAGGGAGCCGCGGCCGCGGCCGCTTCCGTGGGCGCCGCGTGCATCGTGCAGGACGGCGCAGGCTACGGCGACATCACGCCGATCCTCAACCAGCTCGCCGGCGACAACCCGCAGCTCATGCTTGCGTGGGCGAGCGGCTACAACACGGTGGCCCCGCAGGTGGCGCAGCAGACCGGCATCGCAACGGTGGTCATCGGCGCCGGCAGCGACGCCGCGAACACCCCCGGTCTTGTCAACGATCTCGAGACCGATGCCCAGGGCGGTGCCTACCTCGCCGGCATCCTCGCCGCGCGGACGACCATGACCGGCACCGTTGCCATCGTGGTCTCGGCCGAGGACGAGAACTGGACGAAGATGTCCGGCGGCTTCATCGGGGGCGCGCGCTCCGTGACGCCGGGCATCAGGATCCTCTACGTGCAGATCGGTCAGGCGGGCTACGCTGACGCCGCCGGCGGCAAGCGCGTCACGGCGAGCGCCATAGCCGGGGGTGCGGACGTCATCTTCGGCATGGGCGACGGTTCGTCGTTCGGCATGATGCAGGCGGTCGAGACCGAACCCCCCCCCGCCGGCGCCGACAAGGTGTGGTTCATCGACGTGATCGGCGACAAGAGCTCTCTGGACAAGAAAGGCATCTACCTCTCGTCGGTGGTGTGGGACTTCACCGCGATCGACGAGAAAGCCATCTCCGAGGTCGAGGCCGGGACGTTCGGCAGGGCGACCTACCGGCTGGACCTGGACAACGGCATCAAGCTGCTTCGCAGCCGGTTTATCCCCGCCGAGGTCTGGGATGAGATCGAGACCGCAAGGCAGGGCATCCTGGACGGCAGCATCGAGGTGCCGCTCACGACCACGGGGAAAGAGGTCAAGGCGTACCTCGGCTCCGGGAAGTGACGATGGGGTCCGCCTTCAGCAGCGGTAGCGGGTCACCGGACGCGGTCGTGCTCGAGCTTCGCGGCATCACCAAGGTCTTCCCCGGGGTGCGCGCCAACGACCATGTCGATCTCCTCGTGCGGCGCGGTGAGGTGCACTGTCTGCTCGGCGAGAACGGCGCCGGCAAGTCGACGCTGATGAACGTCCTCGCCGGCATCTACATGCCGGACGAAGGCAGCATCCGCATCGACGGTCGCGAAGTGTCGATCTCCTGTCCGCGGGACGCTATCGATCTGGGCGTGGGCATGGTGCATCAGCACAGCAGCCTGATCCCCGACTTCACCGTGCTCGAGAACCTCATGCTCGGCCGGGGCGAGGGCTGGAGGCTGAGCGCCGGGAAGGCCCAGGACGGCCTGAAGCGCCTGACGAGCACGCTCGGCGTGGCCGTGGATCCCGGGGCAGAGACCGGGCAGCTCTCGCTGGGCCAGCAGCAGCAGGTGGAGATCATCAAGGCGCTCTGGCAGGGCTCGCGGATCCTTATCCTCGACGAGCCCACGTCGATGCTCACCCCGAAGGGCATCGAAGACCTCGAGCAGGTGCTGCGTCAATTGAAGCAGCAGGGCCTTGCGGTCATCTTCATCACCCACAAGCTGCGCGAGGCTTTCGCGATCGGCGACCGGGTCTCCGTGCTGCGCCAGGGTCGCCTGCAGGGCACCATCGACCGCGAGACGATGAAGGCCGCGTCGGCGACCGAGATGCAGCGCCTGGTGGTCGAGCTGATGTTCCCGGGCGAGGCGGAAACCCTGGCGCACGTCGCCGAGCTGAGCGACCTCTCGGAGCTGGGCGGCGGCGGCCGCGCAGCCACCGCCGGAGAGCCGCTGCTCGAACTGCACGAAGTCGTGGTCGCCGGCCAGCGCGGCGAGATCGGCATCGTGGAAGCGATCTCGCTGACGATCCACGCCGGCGAGGTGCTCGGCGTGGCCGGCGTCGACGGCAACGGGCAGCGCCCGCTGGCGGAGGCCATCGTCGGCCAGCGCCCCCTGGCAGGCGGCGACGTCAGGCTCGCCGGCACGTCGCTGCGCCGGCTCGGCATCGGCGCTCGTCAGCGTCGCGGCCTGCGCTACGTCACCGACGACCGGCTCGGGGAGGGCATCGTCGGGTCCATGAGCGTGGCGCTCAACCTCGTCAGCAAACGCATCGGCACGGCGCCGTTCTGGGTGCACGGCCGCACGCGCCCGGAGGTCATTGCCGCACACGCGGAGGAGCTGGTGCGCGAGTACAGCGTTGCGACGCCGTCCATCCACACGCCCGCCGGATCACTCTCCGGGGGCAACATCCAGAAGGTCATCGTCGCCCGCGAGCTCTCGCTGGACCCCAAGGTCGTGGTCTTCAACAAGCCCACCTACGGGCTGGACGTCAAGACCACCGCGGCGGTGCGCGCCCGCATCCGCGGTCTCGTTGACGGAGGCGCCGCGGGGGCGCTGCTCATCTCGACGGATCTCGAGGAACTGCTGGCTCTCAGCGACCGCGTCGCGGTTCTCTCGCGCGGTCGCCTCATGGGCATCGTGCGGAACGGACCCGGCGCCGAGCAGGAGATCGGCGCCTTGATGATCGGTGGAGAGCATGGTGAATGAGGCCAGCCGCGGGAGCGCGCCCGTCGTCGGCAGCTCTATCCCCTCGGCCGGCAGGCACTGGGGCAGGACCTTCTGGCAGCGCGCGGCGCCCGTCGTTTACGGTCTGATCGCCGGCGGCGTGCTGCTGCTCGTCATGGGCAAGAACCCCATTGCCTTCTACTGGACCACGCTCGAAAGCGGCCTGCTCACCTGGTCGGGCCTCATGCAGACGATCATCCGTCTGGCGCCGCTGCTGCTCATGTCCGCGGGGTTCATCGTCGCCTTTCAGGCCGGTCTGTGGAACATCGGCGGCGACGGCCAGTTTCTGCTCGCCGCCGCCGTCGTGGCCGGCCTGGGTGCTCCGGCGCTGGGCGTCATGCCTTTCTGGCTGGTTCTCCCCCTGCTGTGCGTCGTCGGCTTCCTGGTCGGCGGCGCGTGGACCGTGGTGCCCTCGCTCATGAAGGCCTACTACGGGATGAACGAGATCATCACCACGCTGATGATGGCGTTCATCGGCATCAATCTGGCCAATATCCTCATCAAGGGCCCGTTTCTCAGTCACGTGACGCTGGTGCCGCAGACCGACGTCATCCCGTGGGTGTATCTGCTGCCCTTCATCCCCGGCACGCACATCCACGTGGGCATCGTCATCGCCCTGGTCGCGCTCGTGCTCGTGCACTTCATGCAGACGCGCACGTCCTACGGCCTGCGGCTGCGCATCCTCGGCGCCAGCCCCAGGGCGGCCCTGCACGCCGGCATCAGCGTGAAAAGGGACATCGTGACGGCTTTCGCGCTCAGCGGCGGGCTCATCGGGCTCGCCGCCGCCGTGGAAGTGCTGGGCGTGTGGGGCTACGTGCGCGCCGACTGGAACCCCGCCTTCGGCATGACGCTCTTTGCCATCGTCTTTCTCGCCGGCCTCGACGTGCTGGTCGTCATCCCCTTCGTGTTCTTCTTCGCCGTGATCCAGATCGGCGGGCACGAGGCCGCCCGCCAGGCGGGCCTGCCCAACGATTTCCTGCTGCTGCTCATCGGCCTCATCCTGTTCTTCATGGTCCTTACGGAGTGGGCGCGCACGCGAGGCTGGCTCGCAAGGCTGCGCGGGAGGCACGCCGGGAGCATGGCGGCGGCGGCGGAAGAGGCGGCGGGCGATGGATAGCATCTTCACCGCCGACTTCTTTGCGGCCGTCCTCTCCGGCGCCATTCTCGCCGGCATGCCGCTGCTCCTGGCGGCGCTCGGCGAGACCATCTCGGAGCAGGCCGGCCTGCTCGACATCGGCCTCGAGGGCACGATGCTCCTCGGCGCCTACGCCGGCTTCGTCGTCACCAACTGGACGGGCTCGTACTGGGTCGGCTTCCTGGCAGCCATCGCCGCGGGCATCGCGGTGTCGCTGCTCATGGTCGTCTTCTGCGTGCGCATGGGGCGCGACCAGATCGTCGTCGGCATCGCCATCCTCCTGTCCATGGAAGGCCTCACCAGCCTGCTGCACGCTGCCCAGTTCGGCCAGAGCTACCCGCGTCTGGACGCTGTGCCGGCGGTGCCCATCCCCGGGCTCAGCGAGATCCCGGTGGTCGGACCGAGCCTCTTCACGCAGCCGCTCATCGTGTACATCGGCGTGGCGCTGGTCTTTGTGGTGGCAGGGCTGCTCTCCAGGACCAACCTGGGCCTCGACATCCGGGCGGCCGGACGCACGCCCGTGGCGCTCGACAACGCCGGCGTGGACGTGATGAAGATCCGCACCGTCGCCGCGCTGTGCACCGGCGCCCTGGCCGGGCTCGGCGGCGGGTACCTGGCCATTGTCACGGCGGGGATCTTCGTGCCCTTCATGACCGGCGGCCTGGGGTTCATCGCCATCGTCATCGCCATGCTCGGTCGTGGCCGCCCTGTCTGGGTGCTCATCGGCTCGCTACTGTTCGGTGTCGCGCTGTCCGTCGCCACAGCTCTTCAGCTCGCCGGCATCAACGTCCCCACCGACGTCGTCCAGATGCTGCCTTTTGTCACGGTCATCGTCGCCCTGGCGCTGTTCGCGCGGCAGTCGTATCTGCCGGCGGCGCTTGCCCAGCCGTTTGTGCGCGGCCGGCGCTGACGTCTCGGGACGCCCCCCCGGGCCGGCCGACTGGGTGACTCCGGGGCAGCGCCTCCTCGGGGCGGTGAAGGCCCCATCGCCCTGCCTGATCGCGTGCGCCGCTCCGTCAGCGCGACCCCAGGGCGAGGACGGGTCACGTCTTCTCGCGGCGCTCTGGGTCCGGACGAAGCATCCCATCTCGCCGCCTTCCGGGAGTCTCAGACCGACCCGGGCACACTCATGCCGCAGTTGGCGCAGAACCTTGCGTCGGGATCGAGCGCGGAGCCGCACGCGGAGCAGAACGAGCGGCTCGCCGGAGCCGGATTCGCTGCCCTGGACACGCCGTCCGTCGCGGCGGCTCCGGTCTGCGCGGGACCTGCGCTTCCAGAGCGACGCGCGCGAGCCCTCGCGAAGGCGAACGCCGCAAGGGCGGCCGCCAGCGCCGCGACCACGGCGATGATCGCCACGAGCCAGGCGCCTGAGAGTTCGCCGCCCGCCGCTGCCGCACCCGCGTCTTCGCCGGTGGCTCCCGCGCCCGCGCCTCCGTCCCCACCGCTTGCACCCGTGGGCGAAGCGCTCGGCAAAGCAGACGTCGTGCTCTGGGCCACAACGACTGCGTCGGTGCGCCAGATCTCGACGCCGCGTTTGAGGTCGTTGTCGATCATTAGCAAATGGCCCTGGTAGTCGAGCGGCCCGCCGCCCTCGCCGTACCAGCCGGCCTTGGGCTGCTGGAATATCAGATGCCAGTCCGTGCCGTTGGCCGATCGCCACAACTGGTCGCCGCGACGGTAGTCGAAGGCTGCCAGATAGGCCGTGTCGCCGATGACGTCCAGGGCGCTGACCATGAACGCGCTGTCCGCGCCGAACCCGTCCTCGCCTACCTGAGTCCACTTCAGACCGTCAGAGGACCGATACAACTGAAACCCTTGGGGGGCGCGACGCTCCGTGGGCCTGCCCGGCAGCAGCACGCGCGGGTCGTACGTGCTGGCGCACAGAAAGATGTCACCGTCGAGCTCGCTGAGGAACCCCACGGCATTGCGCTCCGGGCCTACGCCGAAGCCGTCGCTCACGACCTTCTCCCACGTGTCGCCGTCACCCGAACGATAGACGTCGAGGCCACGGATGTCATTGAGCGTGCCGGCGATGATGCGCACGGTGTAGATCTTGTCCTGGAAGACGATCGTGGGGTAGATCACGGACTTCCGTCCTCGCCCGAGGCCCTTGTCGGGCGCCCGCTCCCACTGCAGACCGTCCGCGGTGCGCCAGATCTCCCCTCCCGCCGTGGGATTGGACACGCCCGCATACAGCTCGTCCCGGAATACGGGCCCGGGTGCCTGGGGATCGCCCCACACCTGGATCCCGTTGTTGTCGTGGTCGTCCATGCCTTTGGTGACCACGGCCTTGAAGCTGACTCCGTCGTCTGAGACCCAGATCTGGGCGCCGTCGACGGAGTTCGTCACCCCGAGGATCAGGCGGTCGCGGAACACGAAGGGATTCGCTCCGGAGTCGTGCTTGCCGCTCAGGGTGCCGGGGTCGAGCTGCGTGAACCGCAGGCCGTCGGAGGAGACCCAGATCTCGAGACCGGTCTCCGTGTTGGTCGAGACCGCATACAGCCTGTCCCTGAACGTCACGAGCGCGAAGGACATGTTGTTGCGGTCGCCGAGTCCCGGTCTCCCGATCTGCTCCCACTTGATCCCGTCGGCCGTGCGCCAGATCTCCCCACCGATCTTGTCGCTGCCCGAATACATCGTGCCGGCGGGGTTGGCGATCGTGCTGAGGTAGAGGTGGTCGTTGAAGCGGGCGGAGGAGGGGGTGTAGCTGTTGTTCGGGTCGGTGAGGCCGCGCGAGACGACGCGCGTCCAGCCCTCGGTCTTGCCGGCAGCGGCAGCTCCGGCGGCTGCGGTGGTGGCGAGAAGGATGCATGCGATCGCGACAGCGACGAGCGCGCGTCCCGGGCGGACCAGCGCCTCTCGGCGGACACTGATGGACCCCGACATGCCTGCCCCCCATCGCCGCGCATAGCTGCAATCATCTTAGGCCATCGCACCGCGCTGTGCGAGGGGGCGTGTCCGGCAGGGCCGCATCCTGTGCCGAGGCAGGGCAGTCTCGCCGCGCCTTGTGGGATAAGGTTGGTGATTCAGGGCGCGTATCGCGTGCGAGGCTCTCGGGTCAGAATGGAGAGAAGATGAGTCGCAACAGCTCGAGCAAGCCGCAGCCGGCCAGGCAGGGTCCCAGCCGAACATCACCGCCCACGGCGGGCGCCCGATCGATCCGCACCGTCAGCCTGCTGCTGCTCGTGGGCGTGGTCTTCCTTGTGGCCCTGCTCATGGTCGTCTCGCTCGTCGGGTTCGTGCTCAAGCCCGACCCGGCGGTGAAGGCGGGTCCGATGTACGTGACGCTCGCTCTCACCACAGGCGCCGCGCTGCTCATGCTCTTCGTGGCGCTGAACGCGTCCTACCTGCCGTTCATGTCCCGCCAACGGGCGCGCGACGTGCAGCTCGTCATGTGGGCGATGGGCGTCACCGGTATCGTGATCGGCGTGTTGACGCTGGGAGGGGAGGTCAGCTCGCTCGTGACGCGCCTCGTCCTCGGCAGCGTCGCGTTCATGTTCATCGTGTTGCAGAACGCCCGTCTTGTCCGCGCCCGTGAAGCTGGGCCTGCGCGGCCGGCGGGTCCGCCTGCCGCGCAGCCGCGGCCGCGCCCCCGCAGCCAACAGCGGCGTGGAGGGCGCAAACGCTGACCGGGCCCGTGCCGCTGCCAGGCACGTGAGTAGCGGGAAGATGCCCGGCCGCTTCGCCTCAGGCCAGTCCCATGCGCCGGAGCTGGAGCTCCGTGTAGCCGAAGTAGTGAGCCGTCTCGTGCAACACCGTGACGCGGATGCGCTCCGCCAACGCGGCCCGCGTCGCGCACACGCGCTCCAGGTTGGCGCTGAAGAGGTAGATCGTGTCGGCGTACGGCGCGCCGAAGCTGGTCGAGCGCCTGGTCATCGGCACGCCGTGGTAGATGCCGAGGACGCGAGGGTCGATGCCGCCGGCCACCATCTCCGCCGAGGGCCGGTCGGCGACGAGGATTGGCACGCTGCGCAGCTCGTCGAGCAGCTCCTGCGGGAGCTCGGCCAGAGCGGCTTCCGCCACGGCCTCAAACTCGTCGGCAGGCATGAGCGGCTGCGGCGGCGCGGCGGCGGCGTCCAGGCGCAGCACCAGGCCCCACTCGTCGGTCATGGCGGCGCGCTCGCCGCTGGCGCCGAGGGCGCGAGCCAGCAGGTAGCGCGCGTCCGCCTCGCGGCCGGGCGCAAGGACGCCGCGGGCGACGATGGCGCGCAGTCGCTCGACTGCGGACGGCGCGTCACCCGCAGCAAGCAGCCGCGCGGCTTCGTGCAGCTCGATCTCGAGCTGACGTCGCTCCGCGGCTTCAGCGCTCGCGCTCGACGCCGCGCGCTTCTGGGCTTCTGGGGACATGGCAACATCATAGACGGGATCGCACGCAGCCGTGCGGTGCTGCGCACGCGGGGCCACGAAGGCTGCCGCGCATGGCAGGGCGACGCCCGAGGGTCACGCACATGCCCGTGAACATCGTGGCGGTCGCCCTACGCCTCGTCGAGACCCACGATGCTGCCGATCATGCCGCCGCCCGGTCTGCGCCATTTCAGGAATCGGCCCTGGGGCAGCCGGCGCGCAGTGTATCCTCGCTGAGCAGCCCGTTCGCGAGCAGCAGATCCACCGTCTGCCGCACCTGCCGCGCGCTCCAACCGTGCCAGTGCATCTGAGCGACGAGCCCGTCGAGGTCGTGCCGGCCGGCCGTCATGAGCTCGCCCAGCGTGCGCAGGGACGCATCGCCTTTGACGGTGTGCGTGGCGTGGGCCGCCGTGAGCTCGAGCCGGCCGTCCGCGTAGGCGCAGGCCACGTCCGCGCGGAGGCCGACCGGCGAGCCGGCCGGCCACGTCGCCGGCATGTGCTCGGCGATCAGGCGCCGCAGGCTGCGACCCAGGTCGTCGGCGCTCTCGAAATGCTCGTCCGCGAAGACGATGGACCCGTGCGGCCGGCGCTCGTCTGCGAGGCACGGGCTCAGCAGGGAGACCCGGCGTTCGGTCATGCTGATGAGAAACCCGCTCAGGCACGCGGACGTGCCGGGGCGCGCGGGAGAGACGGCGTTGAGGGCCTCGGCGTGAGGCTCCCGGGCCCGTCCCGACTCGAAACGGCGGGTGCCCCCCTCCACGTGCAGCACGAGATGGACGAGCAGCAGCTCCTGCGGCGTGAACTCGCGATACAGTCGCCGCAGCATCGGCGTCGAGAGGACGGAGAAGCGGTTGCGGGGAGCGCCCCGGCGCAGCGACAGGTCAAGCAGCGCCCGCGTGCGCGCGGGGTCGGCGAGCGCCATGGCCGTGGTGGTCTGCGGGAGCTCGCCGAGGACGTCGTGGAAGTCGCCGGCGAAGCGCTCGTAGTCGGGGTTGTCGAAGGGCTCGGTGGCCCAGTAGCAGCCACCCTTGGCCGCCGCCGGCCCGACGACGTCGCCGACGGTCGCCAGGACCTCGCGCCAGAGGCGGGCATTCTGCGAAGTGAAGGCGAACACATCGGTCAGCGGCTCTGCCGCCATCGCGCAGAACCAGCAGTGCCGGCTGCATCCGCTGGAGAGCTCGAAGGCGACCGGCATGTGCAGCAGGCCGCGCGCGTTGGCACGCGCGAGCTGGCCGTCGCAGCGTGCGATCTGGCGCCGGCGCCAGGCGCGCAGCGCCGGGTCGGCGATCTGCTCTTCGCGCACGCAGGCGCCGTCCCACACCCGCTGCGCGAGCCGCAGAAAGACGGCGGGCTCGCCGCCGTCGCCGCCGGTACCGTCCGCCGCGCCTGGCGGCGTCCCGGCGGTCGGCTCGTCCTCTACCAGGCCGACCGCCTCGCGCAGCCCCGCCGGGCACTCCAGCCGGCGCTTGAGGGTGGCCGCTTGGGACATCGCGGTCGCCCAGTGCGGCGTGTTCAGCAGCCGGATGGCCTCCTCGTCGCCGGCGAGCTGAGCGGCGAGCAGCGCGCGCAGCTCGCCGAAAGCGCGCGTGGAAGGCTTGGCGAGAGCGGCCCTCGAGCCCACAGGCTCAGCCTCCTACCTCAGAGCGGACCCTTCAAGAAGGCCTGGTCCGGTCCGCCGCCCTGGAAGCCGTAGGACGCGTAGGGGCCGGAGGCCGCGTGGCCCAGGCCCATCATCCCCATCTCGATCATAGCGCCGTCCACGCCCTCCACGGCGTCGTCCGTGAGCTCGACGGCGACCCCCACGTCCGCGCCCTGCGCCGGCAGCACAAGATGCACGGCTTCGGGCGTGTCCTCGACCACCACCACCGAGACGCCCTCGGGCACCTCGATGCCCGCCTCGCCGGCGAGCGTCCCCTTGGGGTCCGCGCGCAGGCGCCCGCGCAGCTCGTCGTCGGTGCGGGCGCGCGCCAGCAGATGGTGCAGAGCCTCTCTCCATGAATCAGCCATCGTCGTGTCCTCTCTCTGTCATTGACGCCTGCAGACCCGCCGCTCGCGCGGCGACGGCCAAACGGTCGCTCGCGACAGGGTCACGGGCCGACGGATCAGGCGCCCGCGAGCGGGCGCCTCGTCTGGCTTCTCGTATCGGCAGCGCTAAGGCGAAACTTGACCCGGGGCGGAGCCGAAGCCGCCCGCCGGCGTGCGCTGTGGCGCTCATCAGAGCCGCCGAGAAGTCTGACGCGGGACTGCCGGCCGCCTCGGCTGAACGGGCCGTGGCCGGCGAAGGCTTGAGAAGGACCGAGGGATACGGGGTGGAGGGCTACCCGTGGCGATGCGCCGAACGTGCCGACCGCGCCGACGGCGCGATCGCAGGCGGCGACCGCGTCGATCTCGAGACGGGCGCTTCGGTATCTCTTGCGATTCAGCGAGAGTCGCGCGCCGGCCTCGGACTTGTCGTGGCGGCCACACGGGTCTACGGTTTGGCGGGATTGGCAGCCATAAGCGGCTGCGACGGGCGACGCGGGCCGTGCGGAGCACGCAGCACCGTCGCAGTCTGAAGCAGGAGGACGAATGAACGGTCACCAGTACGTGCGGCGCGCCGGTGCCGGGCGCATCTTCACCATGACGGTCGGGTTGACGCTGATCGCCGCCTGTCTGACGCTGCTCGCCGGGAGCGGGCCGGCGGCGGCGGGCCAGAGCGCCGCCGCCCAGTCGGTGCTCACGCTGCGCACCGCCGGCGACCACGATGCCCTGTGGCTCGTGCCGCCCAGCGGCGGGGCGGCCACGGCCGCCGGCATCCTCCCCGGCCTCGCCGCGGCCGTCGCCGTCTCGCCGGACGGCACCACCGTCGCCTACCTGCCGAGCAGCGGCAAGCCCGAGGTGTGGATCGGTCACGGTGCGCTCGCCCCCAAGACGATCCCGCTGCAGTCCGCCGGCATCAAGACGCTCGGGAGCATGACGTGGATCGCGGCGGACACGCTGCTGGTTTCGGCGTTCAAGAAGGCGCAAGACTATGGCTGGTACGCAAGCCGCCTGTACACCGTCAACGTGACGACCGGCGCCGTGGCGCCGTTCCGCGGCCTCAGCGGCGTGGAGCCGAGCGCCGACGTCACCACGGGCAAGATCGCCTACGTGCAGTTCAAGAAGCTCGACAACGGCAGTGCGCAGTACGGTCACATCCCGAAGTACCGGGAGAGCCTCATGCTGACGACCGTCGGCGGCAGCGGCGCCGGCCGCACCCTGGGCTCCGATGACTACCGGCCTACGGCCGACTACCGCGCCTTCTCGGCGCCCCAGCTCGCGCCCGGGGGGAGCTGGATCATCGCCGGGCAGACGGGCAGCGACGTGAGCGTTACGTACAACGTGTACTACGTGAACAACGACTACTGGGAGCCGTGGATGACGATGCCGCAGCCCACGCCCCAGGCGGCAGCCTGGGCCCCCGGCGGCAGCAGGGTCGCCTTCGCCGGCGCTCCTGTCGGCCCCGGCGACGATCTGGCCTGCGTCTACGTGGCGGACGTCGCCGCGGGGGCGCTCGCGAGGACGCCGGTCGCTCTGCTGTCCGGCGCCTCCGCCGGCTGGATCGTGGGCCTGGCCTGGTCGGACGACGGGAGGCTCGTGGCCGATTCTCTGAGCGCCGATCCCGGCACGGCGGATGAGCGCGTGCTGTTGCTGGACAGCGCGGACCTGAGCAAGATCAAAGATCTCGGCGAGGGACACCTCTCCGTGTGGGTGAAGTAGGGCCTGCAGACCGGGCGCCGGCCGGCTGCTCGATCCAGACCCTCGTGAAGTCGAACACGTTCATCTGGCTGAGCACCGCTTCGCGCAGCCTCGCCGAGCAGACCACGGTGCGGTTGAAGTAGGCGATCGGCGTCACCGGCACGGCGGCGGCGATTGTCGCGTCGATGCTCTGGAGGGCCGCCAGCCGCGCCGCATCGTCGAGCGTCGCGCAGGCCCGGCGCAGCGCGGCGTTGACGGCCGGGTCGTCGTAGAGCGACAGCGACCCGTCGAGCGGGCCGTAGAAGCCGTTGTAGAGAACGTCGGCGGCGGTCGGGTACCAGTTCCATCCGTCCTGCATCATCATGTAGTCGCCGCTGTCCCACCTGGTCAAGAACTGAGCCTGGCTCACCTGTGTGAAGGTCACCTTCACGCCGATGGCCGCGAGGTCCGTCGCGTACTCCGACTTGCCGGCCTTGTTGGTGGTCAGGAACGTGATCTCGGGCAGGCCCGCGCCGCCGGGGAAGCCGGCCTCGGCGAGCAGCGCCGCCGCCTGCGCCAGGTCGAGCTGCGCGTAGAGCCACTGGCCGGGCGCATACCCCGGCATGCCCGGCGAGAGCACGCCGGTGGCCGGAGTCAGAAATATACCCGGGATAGGCTGGGTGGCGGCGAGCCGCGTGCGGTCGAGGGCCAGGGAGATGGCGCGCCGCACGCGCACGTCGTTCAGCGGCGCCTTCTTCGTGTTGAAGACCGACCACATCGCCCCGGCGATCGGCCCGGGGACCACCTGATGGCCCGGCGACGCCGTGAAGCCGTCGGCGCTCGTGCCGCAGGCGGCCTCGACCTCCGCCAGCGAGTCGCTCGGGAAGTTGGCCACGTCGAGCGTGCCGGCCTGGAACTGCGCGTAGGCGGCGGCGGGATCTTCGATCACGGTGAAGGTGATGCCGGCGATGTGCGGCTTGGTCCCGTTGTAGCCGGGATCGGCCGCCAGGCGGACCGTGTCCTTGCGGTTCCACGGCTCGGCGAGCAGGAACGGTCCGTTGCCGACCGGGGCGCTCCGGAACTGGCGGCTCTTCTTGGCCGTGCTCAGCAGGCTACTCGGCACCGGGGCCAGGCTCGGATTGGCCACGGTCGAGGGAAAGTCGGCGTACGGCGCCGTGAGCTTCACCACAAGGGTGGTCCTGTTCTGCGCGACCACGCCGCTCAGGTGCTTGGCCTTGCCGGCGGCCAGCGCCGCGGTCCCCTTCACGTTGCTGAGCATGTAGCTGCCCCAGTCCCTGTTGGCGCCCGTGAGGAGCCGCTCCCAGGCGAACTTGAAGTCCTGAGCGGTGACGGGCGTGCCGTTGCTGAACTTCGCGTCGGCGCGCAGGTGGAAGGTCCAGACCGTGACGTTCGCGCTGGCGTCCCATGAGGAGGCGACCGCCGGCAGCACGGCCGAGGTCTGAGCGTCCCAGCTGGTGAGACCGTCGAAGAGGGCGTCGACGACGACGGCCGCCTCGGGGCCGGACGCGAACAGCGGGTCGATGCCGGCGAGCTTGGTGCTCAGCTGGTAGACGAGCGTGCTGCCGGCCGCCGGCGCCGCGGACGCGGCGGGCGCGAGCAGGGCCGCGAGCCCGAGCGCGAGGAGGACGAGCGCGACGAGCGGTGAACGCGAGCGCAAGGAGCGTGACTCGCCGCAGCGCGCGCCGGGATGCCTGGTCTCGATGGTCACGTGCGTCCTCCCCCAGTATCGCAGCCTGAGACTGCGTGATCGCCAGAAACGGTGCAGGCCACGGGGGCCATGTCGCTGGAACAACGACAAACGTCTCCGGCAGCCGTCCTGCCTACCATCGGCACGCGAGGCGCCGCTCTTGAGCCGCGCTGGGCACGGCCGGACGGCAGTGGCTAGAATCTGCTCTGTGACCATGGACACCGGCTTCATCACCCGTTCTCTGCTCGACGGGCAGGACCAGCGCCTCTATCAGGTGTACGTGCCGAGCGACTACACCCCGGAGAGGCGCTGGTCGGTGATCCTCTTTCTGCACGGCGCCGGGGAAGGCGGCCGCGATGCGCTGCTGCCCACCGAGTACCAGCTCGGCAGCGCGATCCGCCGCAACGCCGCCCGGTACCCGGGCATCGTCGTGTTCCCGCAGGTGGGGCGCACGCGCGCCTGGGCCTCCGCGGACGTCCAGTTCGCCCTGGATGTGCTCACGCAGGCACAGCGGGATTTCGTCACCGACGATGACCGCGTGTACCTCACCGGCGTGTCCAGCGGCGGCAAGGCCGCGTGGCACGTGCTCTACCGGCACCCACGGCGCTTCGCCGCCGCCCTCATCGTGTGCGGGCTGGTCAGGCCGCGCCTCGCGAACGGCGGGCGGGCGCCGGACCCCGACCCCGTCGTGCCCGACGCCGACGGCGACCCGATGGAGCAGCTGGCGCGCCGGCTGCGCACGACGCCTGTGTGGACGTTCCACGGAGACGACGATCCCGTGTTCCCCGTTGAGGACGCGAGGGAGATCATGACGGCGCTCGCGAAAGTCGGGGCGCCTGCGCGCTACACGGAACTGGCCGGCTTCGGACACGATGTGTGGGACATCGCGTACTACTCCGAAGAGGTCGCGGACTGGCTGTTCGCACAGTCTCGTGCGTCCTGACGGGTCATGTCGGCTGAGCAACTGAACGCCTTCCTTAGAACGGTGGCTGCCGACGTCTCCCTTCAGGAGCAGCTACGGAGCAGCGATGCCATCGCCGCCGCCGCCGTCGCCGTCCGGGCCGGCTTCGACGTGACCGTGGCCGACTTGACCCGGTACAAAGCGCGGGCGACGACCTGGCAGCTGTCCGACGATGAGCTCGCGGTGGTGGCCGCGTGGCAGCCGAATCACCAAACGTACTGGTGGCAATGCATCTGGGACTGCTAGCATGTGGGATCCAGGGCAATGCGCCTGGCGAACGTTTCTTCATGCATCCGCGGTCGTGCCGTGGAGGAGGGAGGGTCGCAATGTCGGACGAAGAGAAGACGCCCGAAGCCGCAGACCACGACGAAGACCTGTCCGAACAGGACTTGGAGTACGTGTCCGAGCAACTCGCGGACGAGGCAACAGAGGGCGTGGTAGGAGGCATGTACGTGGACCCGCCGGACCAAGGCCTCGGGGAGGCGGGCCTCGGGGAGGCGGGCTGAGGCGGCGCGGGTACCGCCGCCGCCGAACGGACCGCGCTGGGTGGAGCACCTGCCGGCCGACCGTTCGTTGAGATGTCCCGCTCGCGCAGGCCGGGGGACCGCTCACCGAGAGTGATCCCCCCATGAAGTTCAGCCAGGTCATAGAACGCAGCGCCTACGGCACCATCGGCTACATCGCCGGTGAAGACGATCTGCGGGTCCTGGAGCGGCAAATCGTCCACAATCTGCCGCTGCTCAAAGCGTTCACGAACGTGATCGTCGCCACCAACTACGGCGGCGGATCGCCTCACGAGCTGGCTGCCGGCAACAGAGCAGTGTGGCGCCGGTATTTCCCGGATTGCGCCATTCTGGACTCCGGGTACAACAGAGGCCATTCCATCGGGACGTCCGATCTGGACAACCTGGTGTTCGACCACTGCAAAGCCAACGACATCGAGTGGCTGTGCAAAGGAGCAAACGACGTCCTGCTCAGTGCGCCCGTGCTGGACATCGAGATCCAGGCCGCCGATTTCTACTATCTCAATGCCATTTCATACAGCGCGATGCAGCAGCAGGATTTCGATTTCGCCCGAATCAGTGCCCACCTCTTCTATCCTCAGACCAGCTTCTACGCCCTCAACGTGGGCAAGACCGATTTCCTGGTGGACAAGGAGCTCCTGGACCGCTCCTACGCGATCGTGAACCGGATCCCCGACTACAACGGCAGGATCTGGGAGCACATCCCCAGGTGGTCGTGCGAGCTCCTGCTGCGGAAATGCGTTCTCCGGAACGGCCTGACGCGCTGCCACCTGATGGACGATGCCCAGTTCTCCCGACTGCTGAGCATCGTGCAAGAGCGCGGCATCGAGGATTGCAGCCACAAGAACCTGACCATCAAGGGCATCTGTCACTGCCATGAGGCCGCACTGTGACCACATCCGTGGTGACCGGCGGCGCCGGCTTTCTGGGCTCCCACCTGTGCGAGTACCTGCTGGCAAAGGGCCACCGGGTCATCTGCCTGGACAACCTCGACACGGGGACGCTCGAGAACATCGAGCACCTGCGCGACGGCGGCTTCGAGCTCCGTGCCGTGGACGTGAGCGAGCGCATCGACATCGGCGAGCCGGTGGACTACATCTACCACCTTGCCAGCCCGGCGAGCCCTATCGACTACCTTCGGCTGCCGCTCCACACGCTCAAGGTAGGCTCCTACGGCACGCACAACGCGCTCGGGCTCGCCAAGTTCAAGCGCGCCCGTCTCCTGCTCGCCTCGACCTCGGAGGTGTACGGCGACCCGCTCGAGCACCCGCAGAAGGAGTCCTACTGGGGCAACGTGAACCCCATCGGCCCACGCGGCGTGTACGACGAGTCCAAGCGGTACGCCGAGGCACTGACGATGGCCTACCACCGTCAGCAGGGCGTGGACACGTGCATCGCCCGCATCTTCAACACCTACGGGCCGCGCATGCGGCCCTACGACGGGCGGGCCGTGCCCACCTTCATCCGCCAGGCGCTCGGCGACGAGCCCCTCACAGTGTTCGGCGACGGCTCGCAGACGAGGTCGTTCTGCTACGTCGACGACCTCGTCGAAGGCCTCTTCCGCCTCGCCGGGAGCGGCGTCCACGACCCGGTGAACCTGGGCAACCCCCGCGAGCTCACGGTGCTGGAGCTCGCGGACCTGGTGCTGGAGGTGACGGGCAGCGCCGCTGAGGTCGTCTTTCAGGCGTTGCCCACCGACGACCCCAGGATCCGCTGCCCCGACATCACGAGGGCGACCGAGCTGCTCGACTGGGAGCCGCAGGTGACGCTGCGCGAGGGCCTGGCGCGGACTGTGGACGCCGAGCGGGTGCGAACGCGTCGTCCGGAAGGTCCGGGCGCCGCCGCCGAACCTGTCTGATCAGCCTGCCGGGTCCGGGTCGCCCGCGGTCCGCCCGGCATCAACATGGTACCTGCGCCGGTCCGCGATCCAGTTCCGCGTCTCCCGCTCGCCCATGCTGCGGCCGGGAAAGCAGGCCGACTCGTGGCCGACGTGCTTGAACAGGCTGGGCACGTGCACGGCGTAGGCCGACCGTTCGCCGCCGAGGTAGTGGATCAGGAGTGAAAGTCTGATGTCGCTGCAGTTGCGGCCTTCATCGTCGTAGGAGGCCTTGTGCGTCAGGATGCCCCGGGAGGTCTCGATCCTGGGGCTGAACCAATCCTCCCGCAGGCACATCGCGACGGTGTCGCGGTGGATCAGGAGGGCCTGGTTGCCCCACCACCCGCGGCCGTCGCTGCCCAGCGGGCTGCAGCGGTGGAGACCAGGCGGTGCGTACTCGGGCACTTCTCGCATGTCGCAGAAGGAGATGACGGCCACGCCGGGAGGGAGCTCGACGCGGGAGATCACGTCCGGCGCCTCGGCATCCGCTACGATGTCGTCCTCGAGAAAGAGGACGTGGCCGCCGCCGGCCGCGGCCATGGCGATCGCGTTGCGCGTGGAGACCGCCGCGCCGTCCTGCCGTTCGTCACAGTAGATCATCGGCTCGGCAAAGTGCGCGCGGCCAGAGAACGCCGCGGCCAGGACGGCGACGTGCTCCGCCGTCCGCTGGGGTGTCGTCAGAATGATGGGCTGTATGGGCTGTATCGCCATCGAGTACGTGCCTCATCCCTCGCCATGCGTCCGCGAGAATCGTACCGGAACACGCCGCCTCCGCGCGCCCTGATAAGCTCCGGGCATGACTCAGCCCGAAGAGCTGGCGATCTATCTCCCCCACGGCCAGGTGGCGCCGCCGGTCAACCCCTACGGCCGGCTGATCGCCAATGCGGGGGTGTACCGGGCGCTGGTGCGCTACGGCGGCTACCAGAACATTCATGTCCAGAGCCACCGCGCGCTGCCGCTCGACGGACTGGCGCGCGAGCTGCTCGCCGACATCGCCCCCGGCGCCGCGGGGGCCGCCGGCCCCGCTCTCAGCACGGGCTCGCCGCTCGCCACGGGGGTTCCCGCCCGCGCCGGCGTGCTGCTCTCAGGCCAGCCGTACTTGTCGGAGCTGGCCTGGATCAGGCGCCACGCGTCGAGGGACGACGCCTACAGCATCGTCGGGTCCATCTTCGCTTTTGCCTCCGCCACCCACCGCGAGCAGATGATGGGCTCGGCGCTCGCGCCTCTTCACGAGTGGGACGCGCTCATCTGCTCGTCGCCGACTCTCGAGGAGGTCGTCCGGCGGACGTTCGACACCTGGGAGGACTATCTGCGGGAGAGGCTGGGCGCGACGCGGCTGCCGAGGCCGCAGCTGCCGGTTATCCCTTTCGGCGTCGATGTGGAGATCCTGGGAGCGCAGGCGGCCGATGCGAGCGCGCGGAAGTCCCTCCGCAGTGCCTACGGCATCGCCGACAGCGACGTGGTTGTGTTCTTTCTCGGGCGCTTGTCGTTCTACGACAAGGCCTTTCCGCAGGCCATGTTCAAGGCGGTCGAGGCAGCGCAGCGCGGCACGGGGGCCAAGACCCATTTCGTCATGGCGGGCTGGTTCCCGGCGGGCGAGCGGGATCGCGCCCGGTTCGGCGAGGCCGCGCGGCGATACGCGCCGAGCGTCGCCACCCAGTTTCTGGACGGCAACGACGCCGCCGTCGTGGCGCAGTGCTGGGCGGCGGCGGACATCTTTCTGCTGCTGTCGGACACGATCCTCGAGACGTTCGGCCAGGCGCCCCTGGAAGCGATGGCGGCGGGCCTGCCGCTCGTGGTCAGCGACTGGGACGGCTATCGCTTCATCGTGCGCGACGGCGTCGACGGCATCCTGGTGCCGACGCTCGGCGCCGCCGGCGGACGTCTGGGCGAGACCCTCGCCCACCTCCAGTCACTCGGCATGGTCGACTATCCCCACTATGCCGGCGCGGTCGCTCAGCACACGGCGGTCAACGTGGGCCGCGCCGCGGACGCGCTGAGCCGTTTGATCGCGTCCCCGGAGCTCCGCGCCTCGATGGGCGCGGCTGGCAAGCGCAGAGCCCGAGAAGTGTTTTCGTGGCCGGTGATCGTCGACCAGTACAACCGGCTCTTCTCCGAGCTGACGGAGCGACGCCTTCTGGCCGGCGACGCAGGCACGAGCGCCTCAGGGCACCGGATGAACCCCCTCCGCGGGGACCCCTTCGTGGATTTTCGCGGTCATCCCAGCGCCGTGATGCATGACCGTCTCCGGCTCCGCCTCACGGCGGCCGCCGACCAGGAAGCGCTCGGCCCGGACCCGGCGGTGGAGCTCGACCAGATGTTCCCCGGACTCCGCGGCAGCCCGGCGGAAGCGCGCGAGGTCGTGAGCCTGCTGCGGGAGGCCGGATCGCTGCCGGTGCGGGACGTGCTGCTCGCCTTCCCGGCGGGCCGCCGCGCCTTCGTGCGGATGTCCCTGGTGTGGCTGGCGAAGGCGGGCGTCGTGGACTGGCTGCCCGCCGCCTGACCCGCCCTCAGGCCGATCGACCGGCGCCCAGGCCTACCGCAGCGGGAAGTCGACGAAATGCGACCAGTCCCGCTCGTCCTCGCCGACGCGTCGCACGACGAAGAGGTTCTTGCAGGCCGTCGCGACCTCGGCAAAGTCCGGGCGGTCGCGGCGGACAAACGAGGCGACCGCCTTGATGCTGTCCAGCCACATATCGTGGAGGACGATCAGGCCGCCGCTGCCGCACAGTCGCGCGGCAAGCGTGAAGTCGACGAGGACGTCGTCGAAGCGATGGTAGCCGTCGATGAAGACGAGACCGCAGGTCCGACCCGCCCTCTCAAGGTCCACGAGGGCGCGGTCCGAGCGGTCCTCGATCCAGATGAAGGAGCGTGACGTCAGCGTGGCTGAGTGAGCGGTGAGCCCGTTGGCGTGCGTCACGCCGATGCCGTGCCAGTCCGTCATCTGGAACGGATCGATGGCGGTGTGCGTGCCGCCGCCGATCCGCTCGAGCGCCGCCAGGAGGAATACCGTACTGAATCCGTAGGCCAGGCCCACTTCGAGGAGGGAGGTCACGCGGTTCGTGACGCACAGGGAGTGGAGCGTCATGCCTTCTGCGAGCGACACTCTCGTGGTGCCGTCGATTGCGTGCAGGCGGCCATCCGCGCCGCGTTGGGGCTCCCCGTCATACAGGGACAGCAGCACATCCCGATAGCGATCGCCCAACGGCGCGAGCTCATCGATCTCCATGGGCATGCGGGCGTCCTCTCGGCGCTTCCCGGTGAACGTTGCTGTGGCCTGTCGTGGTCCAGGATCCTATCGTTTCCGGCGTGCTGGCCGAGACCCCCGGCATCGGGTCGAGCCTCGCTCATCGACCGGGCCGGGGTCGCGTCCCGTCAAGTGGTGTACGAGTCTGACCGCAGGGTCATCCTCGCTGCGTAGCGCTTCAGGCTGCGATCATCGCCACCTCCATGGTCGCTTCAAGACTCGGCGGCGCCAGCGTCTTGGCGATCACCTCGAGGCTCATGTAGCGCCTTCCTGAGTCAGCCCACTCGTCATTCTGTTCGGCCAGCACGACGCCAACGAGGCGCAGGGCCGCAGCGCGGTTGGGGAAGATGCCGGCCACGTCGTTGCGCCGGCGGATCTCGCGGCTCCGGCGCTCCAAGGGGTTGTTGGTCCAGATGAGGCGAGAGGAACGCCCGGTGGTATCAGGCAACAGCGAGAGCCAAGGAGGCCCTTCTGGGCGGGTCATGCGGGGTCGGGGCGGGCTGATCGGCGGACTTGGGCTGACTCTCACCGCAGGGGAGGCACGCCGATGTCCCGACAGATCTTCCTGGCCAGATCGTTGCTGATCTCGACATGCCTCGGTATGGCCGAGCGCTTGTTGAGAACCGGGTTGTGCCACCATGAATGGCGGCTGCCTTCCCTCAGGAGATCACAGCCGTGGGAGCGTAGATGCGCGATCAGCTCGCGCCGTTTCAAACGGCGATCGTCTCTTCCGAGTAGAGCTCTCCGGCGGCGGCAAGGGCATCCTCACGATTGAGATCGAGAGCCTCGCGGAGGGTCACCGTCAGGCTCTCGATGAGCTCGTCGCGGGTGGCCTCCTGGCAGTTGACGCCCGGCACCTCCTCGATCCACCCGATCCACCATCCGCCGTCTCGCTTGACCACGGCAGTGAACTCGCTCTTCATCTCGCGACCCCTTCCATTCCGGCCCAGCGCGGCGTCAGCATGCAGTCGCCCCCGTGGGGTGGCGGTCGACCTCGCCCTGTTGACCGAGTGTACCCCAACCACGGCGTTCGCCGGCCGCTCGCGCGCGTGGGCCGGACCCTCCTGCCTCTGCGGCTGCGCGGGGTCAGCTGTGGTGGCGCCGACCATGCGAGAAGGTCGCCGCCGCGGGCCTTGCCGAGGGGACAGCGCGGGTCTACGGTTGAGCAGGCCTGAAAACCCGCGAGCGGCGGCGCCGACGGCAGGGAGCGACTCGAGACACGCGGCACGATCACGGTCCGGAGAGGGAGGACGAATGAACGGGTTCCATTCTGAACGGAGAGCGGCAGTCGCGGGCATCATCGCGGCCGGCGCGCTGGCGCTGGCCGTCGCCTGTCTGCCGCTGCTGGCCGGGGGCGGGCCGGCGGCGGCCGAAGGACTCCGCGCCGCCGGCCACAGCTCGGCGGCGCGCGAGACCAGCACTACCGAGTCGGTGCTCACGCTGCGTACCGCCGGCGACCAGGATGCCCTGTGGCTCCTGCCGCCCGCCGGCGGCGCGGCATCGGCGGCGGGCACGCTGCCCGGCATCGCCGAAACCGCCGCCGTCTCGCCTGACGGCACCACCGTCGCCTACCTGCCGGCCGAGGGCAAGCCGTTCGTGTGGATCGGCTACGGCCCGCTCGCGCCCAAGACGATCCCGCTGCAGGCGGCCGGCATCAAGACGCTCACCAGCATAACGTGGATAGCGCTGGACGAGCTGCTGATCTCAGGGTCGAAGAAGGCGAACGACTTCGGCGGGTACAACGACCGCCTGTTCACGGTGGACGTGACGACGGGCGCCGTCGCCCCGTTCCGCAACCTCAGCGGCACCGAGCCCGACGCCTCCTTCGACACCGGCAAGATCGTCTACGTGCAGTTCAAGAAGCTCGACAACGGCAGCCCGAAGAACGACCACACCCCGAAGTATCGCGAGAGCCTCATGCTGACCAGCGTGAGCGGGACAGGCGCCGGCCGTGCGCTCGGCTCGGAGGAGTACCGCCCGATGGCCGACTACAGGGCGTACTCGTCGCCGCAGATCGCTGCCGGCGGAGTGTGGATCATCGCCGGGCAGACCGGCAGCGACGTGCGCGTGACCTACAACATCTACTACGTGAACGACGACTACTGGGAGACATGGCTGACGATGCTGCAGCCCACGCCCCAGGCGGCCGCGTGGTCTGCGGACAGCCCGATGGTCGCCTTCGGGGGCGCCCCGACCGGCCCCGGCGACTCCCTGGGCTGCGTGTACGTCGCGGACGTCGCCGGGGGGTCGCTCGAGAGAACCTCGTTCGACCTCATCTCGCGGGCCTCGGCCGCGTGGGTGATGGACGTCGCCTGGTCGGAGGGCACCAAGCTGGTGGTCGACGCCCTCGACTCCAGCTCAAACATGGGCGACTCAACGGAGCTGCACGTGCTGGTGCTGGACGCTGCCGACCTCAGCAAGCTCACGGACCTCGGCGAGGGGCACCTCTCGGTGTGGGTGAAGTAGGCCGCGGAGGCCCGCCGCTCACGGTGACGGGGACGCGCCCGGCGTCTGCTGCGCCGCGGGCCCGTAGGTACCGGCGCCCAAGAGCCAGTCGTCGTCGACCCTCGTGATGTAGCCGATCTTCGCCTCGGGGCGGTTGTCGTGGGCGGGGTTGGCCCACACGTACGAGAGCCAGCCGCTCCCGTTTTTGGCGATGTCTACGAAGTCCCTGATGATGGGCTTGCCATTGGGGTCCTTGAGGTCGATGAGGTTCTTGCCGACCAGCGACTGGTCGTAGTGGGCGAGGTTCTTGCCGCTGAAGTCGTAGGCGAAGATGTACAGCTCGCCGACCTGGAACTCGCCGTGCGGATCGTTGAATGCCGCCAGGGCCGCCTCCTTGCCGTTCTTTTCGGCGTAGGCGACCGCCTTGTTGACGAACGCGACCACGTCGTCCTTGGAGACTGCCGCGCCCGTCGCGGAGGCGCTCGGGCTCGGCGCAGCAGTGCCGCCCGACGATCCGCACGCGCCCGCCAGGGTCGCCGCGACCACAACGCCCACGAGCGCCGCCGCGATCACGAGCCATCCACGATTTCGTCGTCCAGCCATCATCCTCACCTCTTCGTTCGTTGCGCGGTCAGCAGCAGCGGCAGTGGCGCGCAGGCACGGCCTCCATCAGGCCGCGCCGTCCCGTGCTGTATCGGCAGCGGCCGCTGCGTTCTGGAATGCGCTCAGTCGCTCTCGCGCATACCGGCCGCCGGCGAGGTCCTCGCGTGACCTACCTCGTTCACTGCAGGCCCCGGCGTCGTCCATGTGGTGCCATCCGGAGCGCCGAGCGCGCCGATTGCCAAGACGCCCGCACCTGAAGGCAGTACAATCGCCGTGCCGTGCAGGCGAGCGAGACAGCCCCCACGCCCGCTGCGCGCCGAGCAGGTCGCGGGACGCGAACGGTGGGGGCCACCGGAACGTGTTTGGCCGTGACGCGTGCGAGAAAGGTGAACCGACATGCATCAAGTCGAAGAGTTCCCCAACCTCTTCATCCTCGACCACCCCCTGATTCAGCACAAGCTGACCCACATGCGGAACGTCGAGACCTCGACGCGCACGTTTCGGCAGCTTCTGCGCGAGATCGCGCTCCTCATGGGCTACGAGGTGACGCGCAACCTGCCGCTCACCGACGAAACAATCTGCACGCCGCTCACGGAGATGACGGCACCGGTGATCGCCGGCAAGAAGCTCGCCATCGTGCCTATCCTGAGGGCCGGCGTGGGCATGGCCGACGGTCTGCTCGAGCTCGTCCCGGGTGCACGAGTCGGCCATATCGGCTTGTATCGCGATCCGGAGACCAAGAAGCCGCACGAGTACCTCGTGAAGCTCCCCGAGGTCGAGGGGCGTACGTTCATCCTTGTCGACCCGATGCTCGCGACCGGCAACTCGGCGGCGCACGCGGTCGCAGTTTTGAATGCTCGCGGCGTCCCGGACAGTGACATCCGGTTCCTCGCGCTCGTCGCCGCGCCTGAGGGGATGCGCGCCTTCAATGGGCAGCACGCCGCCGTGAACGTGTACGTAGCGTCGCTCGATTCCCACCTCAATGAGCACGCGTACATCGTCCCCGGTCTGGGCGACGCCGGCGACCGCCTCTTCGGCACGAAGTAAGACCCCAGACGTGGCCATCATGCCACCGGCCACAGCGGCGCCGAGTGGCGCGGCGTGCGCGACACTCGCTTGGACGAGTGCTTGTCCTTCGACTCGTGTCGCCACAGCCACACGCCCGAAATCACGCCGACGGCGATGAGCGGGCGCCGCAGCAGACAAGCTCCGAGCGCCTGCCAGCTACGCCGCGGCCCGGTCGGGAGGCAGTGTTCCGCTTCCGCCCGGCGTCGATAGTGAGGATGTGCTGCGGCTACACTCCTGAGCGCACGAAGGCACGGGGAAGCGCAGGCACGAGCCCCCGGGGAGCAGACGGTGCCAATTGGTCCCTCGGCCACGAGGGCGCCGAACCAGCGTTGGGGGACGCTCGCCGCCTGCACCCCGGCGGTCGACCTGACGGGCGTGAGGGCCGGCATCAGGAACGCCCTCGACCACGAACCGGACCCACAGATGTGGGCGGCGCGGCTCGCACGACCGCGCGAGGAGGGGGGGCGCGTCATGAGCGACATGAACCGCAGGGACTTCCTGAAGGCGTCAGGACTCGCGGCCGGGGCAGTGCTGGCGGCGAGCACCCTCGCGGCGGGTGGACCTGTCGGCGCGGCGGGTGCCGCCGAGAAGGACGCCGCCGCGACGGCCTCTGCGGCGACGCCGGGCGAGGTGTCCGCCGGCCGTCTCGGCGGCGAGGCCACCACGTACCCCATCCCGGCCGTGCCCATCCCCAACCAGGAGGGCGCCCTGCCGGTCGAGGAGTTCAGCGGAAGGCCGGCCGTGCCGCACTCGGTGTCCGCGAAGCCGATCCCGCCCAACCCCGCGATGGACGAGGCGCCGTGGAACAACTTCCACGACGACACGTACATGAGCGACACCTACACCGTGGCGGGCCCGCTCGGACGGGATGCGTCCGTGTTCTCGACGTACCTGGGCACCGCTGAAGCGCCCTACGGCCCCCCGGCCAACATCACCTTCGATCGGTGGGGTAACCTGGTCGCCGTGGTCGTCCACTCGCCGGTGGGCAGCATGGCGACGACCCTGACGCTCACGCTGCTCGACCCGGTCACGCTGGACACGCTGGCCGTGTGCGCACTTCCCGACTAAGTGCGCACGTCGATCCTGGACTACGTCGCCGGCGCGTACTTCTACGCCGACCAGGACGGACGCAGCATCGTCGCCACCGCCGAACGGACCATCTGGGTGGTCTCGCACGCCCGCACGGCCTCCGGGTGGAGCTTCTCCCACGACCGCACCTGGGACCTGACGAGCGCCCTCCCCGAGGGGGACCAGGTCGAGTCCATGCAGCCGGACTTCGCCGGCCGCGTGTGGGTGACGTCCAAAGGCGGCACGGTGTGCACCATCGACCCCGAGACCGGCACCATCCTCGGCTTCAGCAACGAACTTCGGGGTCTCGGGGAGCACATCGCCAACGGCCACTGCGCCGACGAGGAGAACGGCGTCTATATAGTCTCGACCAACGCCCTGTACCGCTGGGACGCCGACGCGTTCGGCAGGCCCGAGATCACGTGGCGCGAGGTCGTCGGGACCGGCGACCGCATCAAGCCGGGCCGGGTCGACCTCGGCTCGGGCTCGACGCCGACCGCGATGGGCTCCGACTTCGTGACCATCGCCGACAACGCCGACCCGTACATGCACGTCCTCGTGTTCCGCCGGGCCAAGCGGGTGAAAGGCGATCGGCTGACGGCGAAGGTGCCGGTCTTCGGACCGTATAGGGGCTGCACCGAGAGCTCGCTGGTGGCCACGGACAGGTCGATCGTCGTGGAGAACAACTACGGCTACCGGTCCCCCCTCCAGGACACCACTGGCGGGCGGACCACCACGCCGGGGCTCACGCGCATCGATATCGACGAGAACGGCCGGGGCCGCGTCGTGTGGACGAACACCGAGCTCATCATCCCTAACGCCACGACCAAGCTCTCGTTGCCGGGCGGCCTCCTCTACTGCTACGCCAAGCCTGCCGGTCCTGAGACGACCGACCGCTGGTGCTTCGCCGCCGTCGACTTTCGTACCGGCAGGACGGTCTGGCAGCAGCTCGCCGGGACGGGGATCCTCTACGACAGGAAGTACATGGGAATGTTCCTCGGCAAGGACGGCACGTTGTACGGCGGGGTGGTCGGAGGCGTGGTCGCCATGCGAGACGCGAAGTGACGGTGGAGCGTGCCGGGCTGGTGGCCCGCAGGGGAGTCGGAGCCCTGAGCTCCGCCGTGCAATCGCACCTCCAAGTAGGTCAGCCGAAGTGGAGCTGCAGTAGTTCGGCTTGTCGGGGCTGAGTCGAGCCGAGCCATGCACTCATCTGTTGCGGAGCGTCCCGCCGGTCACGGAGAGCTTCGTTTCAGGAGCATCGACCAGGCACCGATTGCGGCGCCGAACGCCGTGTGACCGATCAGCATGATCCGCAGCAGCCGCGTCGCGTCATCGCTGCGAAGTGCGAACGGGCCGAGCCCCCACGACGGATACATGACCAGCATGGGCAAGAGAGCCGTGGCGGCCCCAAACGCCGTCGCCGAGAGCACGCCGGGCTTGCGGCTGCCGCGACGCAGCACTTCGTAGTAGACCTGGGTCAACGCGATGCCGGTCAGGTAGTGGACCGCAAGCCCCAGGGCCGCCTCGCCGCGAAGCGGTGGCTCAGCGGCCATGTCCGCGTGCCGGAGGCGTCCTCGTGCAAGGCCGCCGGCCCAGCGGCCCACGAGCTCCAGCCCAATCTTGTCGGACGCGAACCGTGAGCCGCCCAACTGGCTGGCGGCGACAAACACCGCATCCATGGAGAGCGTGGCGAGCACGCCGACCGTGATGCTTGGGGGCACTCCCGTGATTGGTCTCGTGAGTCCGGCCATCACCGCGCATTGTACTTCCGCAAACGGTGCTGTTGACAGTCTGTCAATCGCTGCTATACTTCGATGGTCATCGAATTATCGAAGTACCCGAAGGAGCAGATGTATGACGGACCTGGCGAAGATCTTCAAGGCCTTGGGCGACCCTACGCGCTTCGCCATCTTCGAGCTCGTGCGCGACTGCGGTAATCCGGACGGCTGTTCCGAGGAGGAGGCCAGCGACAGCCTCTCCCAGATCGCCGAGCGCTTCCACCTGTCACTCTCGACGGTGTCGCACCACGTGAAGGAACTGAGGAGCTCCGGGATCATCACCTGCGAGAAGCGCGGCCAGCGCCTCTACTGCTGGGTCGACCCGGAGGTGCTGCGCGAGCTCGAGACGTTTGCGGCTCCGACCGCTGCGGGGAGCTGACCCCCCCTTTTTCGCATCGTAGTTCGATAGTCATCGAAATGTCGAAGGGAGAACGAAGATGAAGCCAAGTACCGTGTGGATCGCGATCGTGCTGCTCGCCCTGGGAGTCTGCGGCATCCTCGACGCTGCGGGCATCGCGGACACGAGCCAGACCATCGCCCAGTGGTGGCCGCTCGCCATCGTCGGCTGGGCGATCACCGAGATGTACTCCGAGCGCCGCGTGACTCTTGGCGGCGTCATCTGCACCGCCATCGGCGTGACGCTGCTGGCCGACGCCCAGGCGTGGGCGAGTGGCGCAGTGCTATGGTCGGCGCTGGCGATCGGGATCGGGCTCGCGATCCTCGTCAACGCGGGCGTCCGCAGAGGCGAGCGTCGTAACGGTGACGCCCCGACCGCCGTCGGTGGAGGTGCGTCGTGACGAGCCGGCTACCTCAGCTGGGTCGCCGCGGCGAGGGATGGGTCGCGTTGCAGATCGTGCTCGTCGCCGTGATGGCGGCGGCGGGGACCAAGGGACGCAAGTGGCCGCCCGCGTCTCGCGTCGTGCGGATGGCGGCGGCGGGCCTGAGCGGCTTGGGCGGGCTGTACCTGTTCGGCGGCGCCGTCGCCCGTCTCGGGCGGCAGATCACGCCGTTCCCCAAGCCGGTCGAGCAAGGCAGCGTGAAGAGCACCGGCGCCTACGGGCTCGTGCGTCACCCCATGTACGGCGGCGTCCTGCTGCTGACGCTGGCGTGGTCGTTGGTCTCTTCGCCGCTGGCGCTGGTGCCGTGGTCGGTGGCCGCGGGGTTCCTCGACGCCAAGCGACGCCGCGAAGAGGCTTGGCTGGTTGAGGAGCACCCCGACTACGAGGAGTACCGGACGAGCGTGCGCCACAGTCTCGTGCCGTTCATCTGGTAATCGGGAACCTGAGTCGCTGCGGCCGCTCGCGAAGCGCGAACTACTGCGGCCGCCAGACGGGGTTCCACCCCCTGTCCGCGTTTGGCACCTTTCGCAGCCCGGAGCCGTCGGCATTGACGATGTACAGTGCGGACGGCTTCGACCACCTCGATCCGTCGGCGGCGAAGGCGATCTGACTGCCGTCCGGCGACCAAGACGAGGCGACGGCGTAGAAGGACGGACTGTAGCGCGCGATGTACCGCGACAGCTTGTCGACAAGCACGACTGATTCGCCCTCGCCGCTGGCCGGCACGCGCACGAGGGCATCCTTCGCCCGATCCCAAAGCAGGAGCCACTGCCCGTCGGGCGAGAGCGAGAAGCTGGTCGGCTGCGGGGCGGCGGTGACGAGGGTCAAGCTGCTGCCGTCGGACTTGACCGAGCAGATCTCACTGCTGTCCGCGTCCTCCCTGTCGAAGAAGATCCTCCCGTCCGGCGCCCAGGCGGGCTGCTCGTCCAAGCTCACGCGCTTGCCGCCCGGCGTGACGTGCCTGAGGCCGCTGCCGTCGGCGTTCACGGCGAGCAGGGCGAGCACATCGTCCCGCTCGAGGTTGCTGAACACGAGCTGCGTGCCGGGCGACCACGCGAGCCCCGGCCCCAAGGCCTTCTTGCTGCGCGTCACGAGTCGCTGCTCCGAGCCGTCCGCGTTCATGACCCACACGCTGGCCCTGTCGAACGCTTGACCCCGGATGAAGGCGATCTGGCCGCCGTCCGGCGACCACGCCGCTCCCCCCCGGATGAAGCTGTGCCCGCTGCCGTGGGCCAGTCGCGTCAGTCCGCTGCCGTCGCTGCGCACGACGTAGATGTCACTGGACTTCCCCACAAGGTCGTTCCCTGCGACGCCAAGGCGCGCCCTGGTGAAGGCGATGGTGCCAGGGCCGCCGGCCGTCGGCGAGGGGGTCGGACTCGCGGTCGCCGCAGCCGCGCCGGGCGAGGTCGTCGTCAGGCTCGTGCCGCCGTTGACGGCCAAAGCCTGCGCCCCAGCGACGATGAGCACCGTGAGCAGAAGTGCGACAAACACGCCTGATCTGGTGACACGTTGATCGTTCACAGCTCCACCCCTTTCCTCGTGCCGTCCGCCTCGAGCGGATATCCCTCAAGAAACGCGAAGACCGGCCCGCGGGCCGGTCTCACCAGTGGCTCCCCGCCGGACTGCGGTGGCCGCAGTGCTGCGCTCGGCGGATCACAGCCTCCCCCCTTGAGCATGGCTCATGTCAGGAGTCTTGTATCTCTCGGCGATACCCGGCTCCCGGGGGAATAGTTCCGTTTCTGCCACCTGGCCCCGGAAAATCCCGCCCGTTCCCATCCAAACGCACGAGGTTGGGTTGCGGACGGCACTCTGGATGGGCCCCGGCCCGGGAGCGGCCGCACGTTGCTGTCTTCATCTGAAGCGGGTGATTCTGGGGCGGCGCGAAGCAAGCGGGGACGGAGCCGATGGTCACAGATGATGCCAGTCCCAGCCCGCAGACAGTTCTCGGCTGGCAATGCCAAGCGGATCGCAGACCGGCTCCTACAGGAGCCCGCGAAGTTGTTCCATACCGCCGTCGAAAACCGACAAGGCGAGGGCGCGCGCGCTCTGTGCGGTGGCATACTCGCCGTCGAAGTTGCCGAAATCGGCGACGGAGAGCGCTTCGGCTGCCAGCCCCAGATGAGTGTAGGCCTCGTAGAGCGCGTCAAAAGCGCCCCGCAGCGAGTTCGTCCCCTCGCGCAGGTCCTGCTTGCTCGACTTGGTCTTGAACCACGGCTTGGTCTCCGCGTAGAACTTGTTGATCGACCTGATGGCTCCGGGCTTGTCCGCTGCCACCATCTTCCGTACCTCGCGGGCGAACGCCGATCCCCATTCCTCATAGGCCTGGATCTCCGGCTTGTCGTCGGGATTGTTGGCGTTGATGAGGTCCTCCAGGTCTTGGCGGTTCATCTCCGCGGTGTGGCACCAGGTATCGAGCAAGCCGACGCTGCCGGCGAACTCCTGGGCTTCGAACCCCAGCATCGCCTTGAAGTACGCCTTCTGCGACTTGTCGAGGTGGGCGCTGGCCGTGGCGGGCAAGGCCAGCGGTACGCCTGCGGCGAGCAGCAGCAGGACGACGATCGTCAGACGACTGATCACGCGGCGAAGTGGCGTGGCCTTGCGAAGCTGCAGACGGCTCATGACTTCCTCCCCCTCGTACGAGCTTTGGCACAGCATGATCCGGCACTGGGGCGTGGTCAAGGCACCCCGTCGTCGGTCTGCGGATACACGGCGAGCTGCGAGACGCGGCCTCGCGGCGCAAGCAGTGACCGAGAGCCGGGCTTCGCTGAAGGGGACCATGGAGGGCGCCGTCCAGACGTACGAGCCGGACTGAGGACGCGGGGCCGACGGAGGTCCACGGGGGAGCTATCCCCCTGCAAGTCAGCGGCGGACCAGGTGGTTCAAGCCCGTTCCGGCGGCGGGAGTCCGGCCACACTCACGGCAGCTCTTCGCGACACTGCCGACCACCGTCATGAGGTGGGCGAGTGGAAGCCTGTCAGCATGACACGGACATCTCGTCGGCGATGCATGTTGCGCTCCAGCACGTGCAGGCCGCGAGGGGACTCGGGTCCGGCGTCAGCCCCAGCCGTCGCGAGGGCACCGGTCCAGGACGTCGGCAGCCACGTTCGCGAGAGCCGTGTAGGGCAGCGGTGCGGGACATCGCCTGAAGAACAGACGAGCCCGTCGAATCACATCTTCAAGAAGTGGAATACCCCGTACGCAAAGTACGCTGGCCAGACCAGCGACTGAAACACGCCATAGGCTCCATCCCAGAACGAAGTCGCGCTCTGGATGAAGTAGACGAGCGCTCCGACGAAACCGAGTCCGTAGACGGCTCCGCCAACGGCTCCTCCGGCATTCCCTTTGCTTTCTGACATCGTCCCTCCTTGTTTCCCCGGTTCATCACGCCTGGTTGATAGCACTCGGCGTCGGTGACGTGCACGCTGGACTCAGTCTCGGCGCGGCGCTGTGCATTTGAGGGTCGGCCGGCGTTTGCGACAAGGCCTTCCCTCGTCCCCGATCCCATCAGGTGCGGCATCCCCGACGGCTTCGCGCTCGTCGAATGCAGCCTACCACTGGGCGCCCCGCAGGCCCTCAGTTGGATCGCCCCACGGCCACCGGCACCAACGAGCCCCAGCCGCTCCCATTCAGGTGCACATTCAGGCGCACAGATCCGTGTTACTGAGGACTGTGGAGTGACACTGCGTTCGTTTGCCGGGCGTTTGCCGAGGAGCCGGACTCGCTCAGAGCGTCGCTTGCGACCCAGGGCGCACCCGCGCCACGTTGCTTCTGCGTTAGGTCGTGCGCCCCAAGGTCGTGCAGGGGCGTCCTGGACACGCGACTGTCGCCATCACCCTCGACACCTACTTGCACGCCATCCCAGCGTTGCAGGAGGGGGCGGCGCTGATCGCGGAGTTGGTGCTCGTCGCGAGAGTAGGCTGCGGCAAAGCTCATTGCACGAGCTGATGAGATGGTCCGGGTCCAACCATGGCGTCGGCCTGCTCCATCAAGACCCGGCGGAACATCCCCGTGTGGGCCTTCCGAGTGGGCGGTGTGCCAGAGAGCCGGACCGGGCAACCGGCAGCTGATCTCGGAGGCCCTCGAATGCGTCTCGCTCAAATGCGACGACTGTGCCCTGCCCCGTCACCAAGCGTGCGATCCTTGCGGCCAGGCGCCCACGCTCGGCGGCGGCAAGCAAGCGGGCGGCCGGGCGGCCGAACAACTTCAACAGGCCGCCGACGCCGGCCCACGCAGGCGCATTCGCTGGGAACATGCGGGGGTTCGTGATGTCGCCCCAGTCCATTGGCCGCCCCGAAGTGGCAGTAGGATAGTCCGCAGGTCGATCACGCTCGCCTGAAGTCGATCTTGTTTCTGGCTGCACTGAGCAAAGGGGGATGGATGCGCTATCGAGGACTCACACTGTTCGCTCTTGCCTTGGGCGTTCTCATGTCGATGGGGGCGACTGCGGCGCAGGCCGCGCCACTGTCCTTTCGCGTCTCGTTTGATCAAGCCGTCAGAGCCCAGCCTGTCGACGGACGGGTGTACGTGATCGTCGCCGCGAAGAATGCGCAGGATGAACCCCGCCTCAACATCGACGTACTCGGCGTGCCGCTCTGGGGCAAGGACGTGGCCGCCATGCAGCCCGGTCAGCAGGCGATCATCGACGCGGGCGCCGAAGTGTACGGGTACCCGTACGAGGCGCTCTCAGAGCTCCCCGCAGGCGACTATACGGTCCAAGCTTTCCTCAACATCTACACCACCGTCCATCGCGCGGACGGCGCTGTCATCCAGGTGCGGATTCCGGCGGGCGACGGCGGGTACCCCTACGACTCCGCCGGCAACCTGTACAGCACCCCGGTCCAGCTGCACCTGGCGCCGGACGCCGGCCCGATCGACCTGGTCCTCGACAAGGTCATCAAGCCGGGCGACGTCGTGCCCGCCGGCGGCACGCCTCAGCAGGGCAATCCGCCGGAGTCCAAACACGTGAAGCAGTTCAAGATGCGCAGCGAACTTGTCTCGACGTTCTGGGGCACGGACATGTACATGGGGGCGACGATCCTGCTGCCCCGGGACTATGACAGTCCCAGGAACGCCAAGCGCGATTACCCGGTCGTGTACCTTGCAAACCACTACACGGAGGAGCCGCCGTTCGGGTTCGTGGAGCCCGGCAACACGCCAGCGCCGGCGCCGGATTCGGGCATGGGGGACTGGATGAGCAACCCCGGATTCTCCAAGTGGTGGATGGCCGACTCGACGCCGCGCTTCATCGTCGTCTACTTCCGCAGCGAGAACCCCTACTATGACGACTCCTACTACGTGAACAGCGCCAACTTGGGGCCGTATGGGGACGCGACCGTTACGGAGCTGATCCCGGCGCTGCAGCAGCGCTACCGCATGTACGCCGCGCCCTGGGCGCGAACCATCTTCGGCGGTTCCACGGGCGGCTGGATCGCGGCTGCGCAGCCGGTCTTGTACCCCAAGTTCTGGGCTGCGGGCTGGCCGATCTCACCAGACCCCGTTGATTTCCGCTCCTATCAGATCGTCAACATCTTCGACGACGCCAACGCCTACATCACCGACAACGGTTTCGTCCAGGCGCCGCGGCCTTCGTGCCGTACGCCACAGGGAGACACCATGTGGACGATGGCTCAAGAGAACCACTGGCAGGCGGCAATGGCGACTCATGGCCGCTCTCAGCTCGGGCAGTGGGACTTGTGGCAGGCTCTCTTCGGACCAGTCGGTGCCGATGGCTATCCCACGGCGCTTTGGGACAAGCAGACCGGAGTGATCGACCATGCCGTGGCGGACACGTACAAACCCATGGACCTGTCGCTGTACGTGACCGCGCATTGGCCCACGATCGGCAAGGACCTGAAGGGCAAGCTCCACTTCCTCAGTGGCACGGGCGACAACTTCTTCCTGAACTTGGCCGTTGACCTCTTCCAGCAGCGGACCGCCAAGCTCAAGACCGGCTTCACGTACAAGAGCGTGGTCGGCGCGGGGCACGTTCCCTCGCCGAGCGGCGGGCTCATGGGTCAACTGATGACCATGACCAAGTACATGAAGAATCACGCGCCGCGTGCAGCCGACACGTGGTGGTGGCAGCGGTAGACCAGGCAGACAGGGAGCACGTCGGCGCAGAGGGGGGGTCGCGAGCGACCCCCCCTCTGCGCCTGCTTCTCCGCTCGTCAGTGCAGCCGCGAGCTGCCTTCCGCCGTCACTACGTCGAGTATCCTGTCCCGAAGACCGTGTGCGCCCAGTCGGGGGGCAGCCCGATAGCGGAACTGGAGTTGCGGCACCTCCCCACCAGCGACCGACGTTGCGCCTTCCCACGGCCGCTCGCTGCGGGACCCTACGTGGCTCGCCCGAACGACGTCGCCAAGCGATTCCCGAACGCCGGCCAATCGCTCTCGTCGACCGACTTCCACCCGCCCTGCTTGTACTCGATGCGTCTATCCACCCTGAGCTCTCTGCGCACGGCTTTGGCCAGGCTATTCCTCGGCCGACAAGACGACGCTGTCAACGTAGACTGACAGAGCTGGAGAAGAGCATCGGGAGTGACCGCAGACATCTCTCTTCGCCACCGCGGCAAGCCCTGACGCTCCGCGCTCGCGTCGAGGCCCCGACCGGGTAGCCGGCTCGCCGCGCAGGCCTCGAGCCTTGGGGTCCCGGGAGGGCCCGGCGACTGAACGTCGTCTGGGGGCTTCGCGGCCCGTACGCGACCTGGAGTCATGTACACGACTTCTGCCCCAGCAGCGCAGCCGCCGTCCTTCCGCTGACCGGCCACCGTCTCAGGGATGGTCGCACACGCGCAGAACGCTCGGTCAGGCACTGCCCTTGACTGCTTGCCAACCCCAGGCGCGGTGCTAGGCTCAGTTCGGATGGTCACTGTCACGCCCCACACCGAGCGCGCCGCGCGCCGCCTGGAGCCGCTCCTTCGGGTGCTGCTCGCCGTGCCGCTCGTCTGGGCGGCATACAGTCAGGTGGTCTCGCTCAAGACTTCGCTCCACGCGAGCGTGAGCGGCGTGCCCATGGCGTGGGCGGCGAGCCCCGTCTTCCACGTGGTGTCTCTGCTCATCGCCGTCGCCGCACTGGTGCTCGTGCTGCGCGGAAAGCCCGCACGACTGCTCTCGCTCGTGGTGCTCTGCGGCGGCGCTGCCCTCACCGCTGTCTGGGTGGGCCTGCTCGTGACGACCGGCAACCGCCCGAGCCTGGTCGCGGGGCCGACTCCGGGCGTGAGCCACGTGATCCTGCGCTACTCGGGCGCCACCCTCATGGTTGCCCTCTACACCGCCGTGCTGGGCGTCTGGGCGCTGCGCGGCTTGACGGACAGGTAGCCCGACGGCGCTGCGCGCCAAGGCTGCAGTGCTGCACGGCTGCAGTCTGACGCAAGAGAGGCCGCCAACCGTGAGGGCGGCGGGCCTCCTTGCCAACGACCTTGCCACTATGCCTGACGTTCCTCACTTCTCGCTGACCACAAGAGAACCACTCGTCCCCATATCAATCAGTGCACGACCTGCAGGACCGCGCATCTGACCTCGCTGGTAGTATGTGGGCCGTGGCCTTTCGCACGGTTGGCCGTTTTCGTCGAGAGTGGGGGTCTCTTGGCTGGCTCTGCAACTACGTTCTCGAGGTGGTTTGCGCCGCCGTCTACCGCTTCTCCCCCGATTGCGAGAGAATGCCCTCCACGACCGTCGCTGGACGGCGCCCGGACATGAGGACACGCGAAGGAGATGCGCCCCGGTGAACGCGATGGACGAGTACAACGCCAAGAAGAGGACCGCGGAAGAAGCCGTCCAGGTGGTCCGCTCCGGGGATTGGGTGGAGTACACCTTCGGCCACGGCATCCCGCAGGCGCTCGACCGGGCGCTCGCCGCGCGCAAGAGCGAGCTTCGCGACGTCAAGATCCGCTGGATGTTGGCGCTGCGCTCGCTCGCCGTGGTGACGGCGGACCCGGAGAACGAGGCCTTCACGTTCATGTGCTGGCACTTCAGCGGCCTGGACCGGCGCCTGTGCGATCAGGGGCTCGTCCATTACATCCCGCTGCTCTATCGCAACAAGCCGCGGCACTATCGCGAGTCGCTGGAAGTCGATGTCTGCATGCTGGCCACGCCGCCCATGGACAAGCACGGCTACTTCAATTTCTCGCTGTACAACTCGTCTACCCGCGCCATGGTGGAAAAGGCCACGACGGTCATCGTGGAGGTGAACGAGAAGCTTCCGGTCTGCCTGGGCGGCCGGGAGGAATGCGTGCACATCTCTGAGGTGGACTTCGTGGTGGGGGGCGAGAGCCCGGACCTGGTGGAGCTGCCCCGGCTGACTCCCACCGAGGTGGACAAGACCATCGCCCGCCTTATCGTCGAGCAGGTGAGGGACGGCTCCACGATCCAGTTCGGCATCGGGGGGATGCCCGACACCATCGGCCGGATGCTCTGCGACGCGGATCTCAAGGACCTAGGCATGCACACCGAGATGCTGGTGGACGCCTACCTGGACCTTTTCGAGTCGGGCAAGCTCACGAACCGATGCAAGAACATCGACCGGGGCAAAGGGGTGTTCGCGTTCTCGGTGGGGGGCAAAGGGCTGTACGAGTGGGCGGACCGCAACCCCGGCTTGGCCTCCTACCCGGTCGACTACACCAACGACCCGGCCGTGATCGCCGCCAACGATAACGTGGTGGCCATCAACAACTGCGTGGAAGTAGACCTGTTCGGCCAGATCAACTCAGAGTCGTCGGGCCTGCGCCAGATCAGCGGTACGGGCGGGCAGCTCGACTTCACCACCGGCGCGTACATGTCTCGGGGCGGCAAGGCCTTCGTGTGCATGTCCTCCACCTACACCGACAAGAAGACCGGTGAGATGCACTCCAGGGTGGTGCCCACTCTCGATGTGGGCAGCATCGTCACCGGCCCGCGCTCGCAGTCGCCGTACATCGTCACCGAATACGGCATCGCCAACTTGCACGGACGGTCCACCTGGGAACGGGCTGAGCGCGTGATCGAGATCGCCCATCCGGAGTTCCGCGAAGAGCTCATTCGCGAAGCCCAAAGGATGGGCGTCTGGCGGCGGAGCAACAAGGTGTGCCCATGACCGAGATACGTTGGCACGGCCGAGGCGGGCAGGGGGCCATCACCGCCTCGAGAATAGTCGCTACGGCAGCGTTCAAGAACGGGTACACCGGAGTGGCGATGATCCCGACCTTCGGCACGGAACGCCGCGGAGCGCCGATCTTCTCGTCTCTGAAGATCGCCAGGCAGAAGATCCATGATCTCTCACCCATTGAGGCGCCCGACATCGTCGTGGTGCTGGACCATCTGCTGCTGGACGAGGTCGACGTGGCCAAAGGCCTCAAGGCGGGTGGGCTCATCGTCCTCAACACCCCCAAGCCAGTCACTGCGTGTGACTTCGGGGGCGTGCGCCTGGCCGTGGCCGACGTCAGCGCTCTGTCGGTGGAGGCGGGACTGCCCCAGGGCAGGGTGAACTCCGGCATCATCGGGGTGCTGTGCCGGGCCTTCGACATCGTGCCGTTCGAGTCGGTGCTCGAGGAGATCGAAGCCGAGTTCGACGGCAAGAAACCCAAGGCGAACGCGGGCGCGGCGCGCCTCGCATATGACAAGACCACTGTGGGGGTCGCGTGATGGGCACACGAGGGTATCGCTACAAGACGTCGCACAGCCTGCCCGGCCCGGGGGACGGCGGCAACACCGGGTCGTGGCGAGTCCAGCGCCCGGTCATAGACCTGACCCGCTGCACTCCGGCCAAACGGGGCGCCGAAGCCTGCTTCGCCTGTTGGCTGTACTGCCCCGACGTCGTCGTGTCCCGCACCATCCCGCCGGAGATCGACTACAAGTACTGCAAGGGTTGCGGCATCTGCGCCGAGGAGTGCCCCACCAAGGCCATCGCCATGGTGGATGAGTCGGTCTATCACGAACACGTAGAGGGTTGAGGCCGTGCACATCATCGAGACCGGCAACGTAGCAGCCGCGCTGGGCGTCAAGCTGGCGGGCGTCCAGGTGGTGGCCGCCTATCCAATCACCCCGCAGACGCCCCTCACCGAGAAGCTCTCCGAGCTGATCGAGGCGGGCGAGATGGACGCCCGGTATGTCCCGGTGGAGAGCGAACACTCGGCACTGGCCGTCTGCATCGGCGCGAGCTCGGCCGGCGCGCGGTCTTTCACTGCCACCAGCGCCAATGGCCTGCTCTACATGCACGAGCAGGTGCACTGGGCCGCGGGCGCCCGGCTACCCATCGTCATGTGTGTGGCCAACCGGGCGGTCGGCGCTCCCTGGAACATCTGGAACGACCACCAGGACTCCATTTCGCAGCGGGACACCGGCTGGATCCAGATCTACTCGTGCGACCACCAGCAGATCATCGACGATACCTTGAAGGCCTTCCGTCTGGCGGAGACCACCAGCATCCCGGTGATGGTGTGCTACGACGGGTACCTCCTGTCGCACACCTACATGCCCTTCGAGGTTCCGGAACAGGAGAAGGTGGAGCAGTTCCTGCCGCCGTTCCATCCGTCCTACGCGCTGGATCCGAGCTCTCCGGCCAACCTCAACACCGTGACGCTGCCCGAGATCCGCACAGATGTCCACGGCGAGATGGCCCACGGCTACATGGAGATCCGCTACCTGCTTCAGGAAGACCTGCGGAAGGCCGTGCAGGTGGTCGAGGAGATCGACGCCGCCTTCCAGGAGATCTTCGGGCGTGGGGGAGCGCCTCTCGTGGAACCGTACCGCTGCGACGATGCCGAGTACGTCGTCGTGGGCATGGGGTCGCTCACGTACCAGCTGTGGGATGTCATCGAGACGCTGCGGACCGAAGGGCACAAGATCGGCGTGCTCGGGGTGCGGCTCTACCGACCGTTCCCGGACGCCGCCGTGGCGGCCGCGCTGCGCGGCGCGCGCGGCGTGTTCGTCATGGAGAAGGCGCTGTCGTACGGCTACGAAGGCGCCCTCTGCTCGGACCTCAAGTCGGCTCTGTACGATCACATCCCGGACAAGAGCAGGGCGCCGTTCGTCAAAGGCCTGGTCGCCGGTATCGGCGGCCGCGAGATCAGGACCGCCGATCTCACCGACACTCTCCGCTCCGGCCTCGTCGGCAGCATCCCGGAACCCGGCTGGATCGGGATCCAACTCTAGGAGCCAGCATGACCACCAGGACCACGATCCTCTCGCTGCCCAAAGAAGAGTACGTCCATCCCGGCAATCGCGCCTGCACCGGCTGCAGCCTGGGCATCGCGTACCGCATCGGCCTGAAGGCTCTGGGCCCCGACACCATCCTCATAGTCCCGCCCAGCTGCCTTACCGTGCTGCAGGGCCTGTTTCCCGTGGCCTCCACCAAGTTGCCCAGCCTCAACGTGACCTTCGCCTCCACGGCCGCGGCCGCCACCGGCGTGCTCGAAGCATTGAAGGCTCAGGGCAGGGAGCACACAAAGGTGGTCGCCTGGGCGGGTGACGGCGGCACGGCCGACATCGGCATCCAGTCGCTGTCGGGCGCCGCCGAGCGCGGCGACGACTTCCTCTTCATGTGCTACGACAACGAGGGCTACATGAACACCGGAGTGCAGCGCTCGGGCACCACGCCGCAGGGGGCCATCACCGCCAACACCCCCTTCAAAGGCAAGATGCAGCAGAGGAAGGACGTGGCGGCCATCATGACCGCCCACGGCATCGACTATGTGGCCACGGCCTCGGCATCCTACCCGCTCGACCTCTACGACAAGATCAAGAAGGCGATTACTCTCAAGGGCGTCAAGTACATCCATATCCACACGCCCTGCCCGCCCGGCTGGGGCTTCGACACGCGCTACGCGGTCAAGGTCGGTGAGCTCGCCGTGGAGACCGGTTACCTGGACCTCTACGAGGTGGAAAAGGGCGAGTTCCGGCTCACGGGCGCGTCTGCCAAGACGCTGGAGAAGGGGACCCGGAAGCCGGTGAGGGAGTACCTGCAGACGCAGTCGCGCTTCCGCATCATGTCGCCCGAGCAGGCCGCCGACGCGCAGGCGCGGGTGGATGCCACGTGGAGCACCTACTCGAGTGGCGAGGGCTGACCGCTGCCGGGCCGATGCGGCCGCGGACGCCCCTATGAAGCTGCCGGCCGACTCTGGGTGACCTTGACGTATATGTAGGGGCCGAGCGCGAAGGCCAGTGCCGCGAAGGCTAGCGGCAGCAGTCCCAAGTAGGTCTGAGGGATCAGAAGGATGCCTACAGCATCGAGGATGACGCCGATGGCAAGGCGCAGACCCAAGAAGAAACGCGGGAAGCTGTACTCCCATTTCTTGACCAGCAGCTTCTCGAGGATCGACCGCCGAGGAGCGGCGTTCTCATCTGATGGGCGCGTCAGGATGCCTCCTTGTTACCCGCGGTACCCGGCCACCGAGGGGACTATCAATGTGATTCCACCTTCAGGACCATCCCCTTCCGTCCGGTTGCGCGTTCAGCCTCCAGATCGACGAGCGGCGAGAAGGCGGACATGGCGCTCCGCAGCCGCGGGAGCCGGCGCGGCAGGGTAGTACTGCGAGGGAAGATAAGGAATGTCGGCGGATCCTTGTCTTCCCTCCGGCAACCGAGCCTGCGGACGGTCGCGGGCGACGCGACAGTCAAGGAATCCTTGTCTTCCCCTTGCGCACTACCCCGCGCCGGGGCCGCCGGGGTCGTCGCGGCCGCCCGCGCGCGCCGGGAGCGCGCCCGCCCGCGCCCCCGCCGGGTGCCCCTTTCGTGGCTCACCGGCGCCTGACCGACGGGGATCGTCATGTCCACCGTTGGGGAAAGCATCAGCCGCGATAGCCGCGAGAGCGCGAGGAAGTACAGCAACGACCCCTCACAGCCCCAGCACTTGCGATCGCCAGTACCCGGACTTAGGGCCAATCCCATTAGGCCGCCTCCAGAGCCGTTTGCAGGGCTGCATCGCGGCCATGCCTTTCTCTCCCGGTTCAGGATCGTCGTAGAACGCCCGCAGCGCTCGCCTGTCGACGCGCAGCGTCCCGACCTCGGACGACTCCATCGGCGTGGACCCCCAGCTGTGTCTAGCGGCGAACGTTTCGCGCATGGGCTGCGCGCGCAGCGGGTCTGCTTGATGCGCTTGTTCTGTGAGTCTCGGCTACGGCGGCGGCCGGATTCGCACAAGTCCAGCGGAGAGAACGGTGAACGCCCCGGGAATCTCGACACCGTGCTCGCCGATCACCTGCGCGACGGCAGCCGCCTTGCCCGTCGAGAGTAGCCCCGGCAAGCGCACGAGAAGGATGCCGAACGCGACTCGGGCGCAAGCGGAACACGAGCTCGCCGAAATCCTTGTTGGCGGTCATGAGGATGCGCTCATCGGCGTTGGCGAGCTCAAGCACGGCCCCGCGGTGATGCCCGGAGAGAGCTCGGCAACGCCGACGACGTCGTGGCCGTCGGACCGCGGCCGGGTGACGATGGCTGAGTCGACGCCTTCGTCGGCGAGTAGCTTCATGCCACCGACTTGGAGACCGGATAGGCGACGTCAGCGCGGAGGACCTCGGCCACGAAACGCACGGCGGCGAGCACGCCCTCGCGCGTGAGCCGAGGATGGGCCTCCAGGAGCTGCTCGATCGTCCGGCCGGCGCCGAGCTCCTCGAGGATGGACTCGACCGTGATGCGTGTGCCCTCGACGACGGGCTTGCGCATCATGACGTCGGGGCCAGATCCGATTCCTTGCGTAGCCATTGCGAAGTCCTCATTGCCTGGCCGCAACGATACCACCGGGGGCCCGACTCGTACCGCAAGGGTTGGATCTCACAGACCAGACGCATCGGGATCAGTGGAGCCTCCGGCCGTCCGCTCGGCGCGCATCCTCGACGCCGGCCGCTGGGCCCCGCAGTCTCGGCGGGCTCACGAAGACGCCAGCTCCAGTGCGAGCACTTCATGGGCCGCTCGGGCGATCAGCGCCGCCCCGGCCGCATTCGGGTGCACGCCGTCGTACCAGAAGAGCCTAGGGTGACCCAGCGTGGCGGCCTGAGCGTCGACCAGGCCCAGTCCCTCCTCGCGCGCAAGGTCGCGGACGACGGTACACATCTGGTCGATGGCCTCCGCGCTTACGGTGTACTTCACCTTGCCCGCCCTACCATGGCCGTAGACTGCCGGCGGCGTCATCACGAAGATGCGCGGCGCCGACGGCAGCGTGCGGTAGTGCTCGACGAGTGCGCGGTAGTCCTCGAGGAAGGGCGCGCGGCCCTTCCAGTTGATCGCCTTGGAGTCGTTGGTGCCGAGCATGATGAGCACGACGTCGGGAGCGAGCTCCCCACTCCGGCGATACGGCTTGCAGCTCCGGTAGGGGTGGTCGCCCGACTCCTGGAGCGTGTGCGAGATCTTCCCGAAGTTGCCCACGACGACACCGTCGCCGAAAAGCCGCTGCAGCTGGGCCGGATAGCAGTCCCGTTTGCGGCGCAGGATGCAGGCTCCCCATGTGATGCTGTCGCCTACGCAGGCGATGCGTACCGCAGTCCCCTCGCCCATCGGCGTCCTCTCTCCGGCCTCTGCCAAACGTCAAGGCGCCTCAGCAGCTCGTCTGGTGCTTCTTCGCCCTCCCGGATGCTCGCACCGAACCATCCGTCCAGCGCACCGCGGATAACCTGCGAGCGCTGCACCTTCGTCTTGCCGCGACGCTTTGGTGAGCCAGGTTGATCCGCTTGTTGGACAGACCTCCCACCCTCAGGCAGCGGTCACTGACCATGGCCTGATGTGAGCGAGCTGGTCGGCCAGCGCCTCTTCTGCGACTTCGGTGTCGTGGGCCGCCTGGGCGCGCAGCCAGTAGCCGTTGGAGAGACCGAAGAAGCGGCACAGGCGCAGGTCGGTGTCGGCGGTGATCGCGCGGCGGCCGGCGACGATCTCACCGATGCGCTGCGCCGGCACGCCGATCTCCTTGGCGAGGCGGTACCTGGTGATACCCATGGGCAGGAGGAACTCCTCGAGCAGCAGCTCGCCGGGGCTCACGGGCTTGAGCTTCTCGTCCATCCTTCGCACTCCTAGTGGTAGTCCACGATCTCGACGTCCTCGGTGCCGGCGGCGGTCCAGCGGAAGCAGACGCGGTACTGGTCGTTGATGCGGATGCTGTGCCGGCCGGCGCGGTCGCCCTTGAGCGCCTCGAGCCGGTTGCCGGGCGGGACGCGCAGATCGTCGAGTCGCCCGGCGATCTCGAGCTGGCGCAGCTTGCGCCGCGCGATCGTCTCGATGTTCACGAACCGCGTCACACGCCGGCCGCCGGCCAGCTTCTCGGTGTCGCCGTCCTTGAATGAGACGATCATGCAAGCAGAGTAACGCTACGCGTTAGTAACGTCAAGCGTGCATATGGGGTGGCCGCCCGCGCTGCCCTGGTTCTGTCCAGCGTTCCGCGCATGACCAGCAAACCGGCTCCGCCCGACTCCCGAACCGAGATTGCCTCACGCGGCCGGTTTGTCTGCGTCGATGCGCTTGTTGGAAAAGCCATGCCTACCGTTCGACCCGGTTCTGCAGTGATCGCAGCGAGCAGTTCGTGCGCGCCGAGCACCGGGATGGTCGCCTTCGTGAAGTCGCGGCCGCTACGGGTGACGTCGGGCCGCCCGGCGCACCGTTCAGTCCTTCCGCGACGCGATGGTCGCGAGCAACTCGTGCGGCTCGAAGATGGGTATCGTGGCCTTGGTGAAGTCCCGGGTGTTGCGCGTGACGATCGCGCTGACGTCGGCGGCACGAGCAGCCTCATGCGTAACCGCGTCCTCGTAGTCGCGGAAGCCGCTGTCGAGGGCTCGCTGGAGCACCCCGTCATCCACCGTCGCGACATCGAACATGCTCAGCAGCGTTCGCACCTGGTCGTGCGCACGCTTGGACCCGAGCCCCTTTGCCGTCATGTAGTACGTGGTCGTCACCGCGGTTGCACAGACCGAGCCCTTGACGCGGCCGTTGTCCACGAGCGAGAACAGCTTCGCTGCCACTTCGACATGCGGTTCCCTTTCCAGCAGGATGTCCAGGAGGATGTCGGTGTCGAACAGCACCTTCACCGGTACTTCTCCTCCAGATACCGGTGGTAGTCCTCTTCGGTGACGCCAGTACCCTTGAGCGAGCCGATGAGGGAGCGGACGCGCGGGGTGATCTCGGTCCCGGGGATCTCCTCATCCGACTCGATCAGGGAGAAGTAGTCCGCGACGAGGCGGGAGACGGACTTGCCCGACCGCTGCGAGTAGTCCTTGGCCCTGCGAATGAGCTGGTCGTCCAACCTGAGCGTGAGTTTCGTGTTCATGGTGCACCCTTTGTACGTATTCCGGTGCACATATTGTACGTCACAGCACCTCGGACGCAAACAGTGCGGCTGGACTTTCGTGGTCCTTCCAACTACCAACATGCAGTCTGCATAGCTCCGCAATCACAGCCATGCTTGTCTGCATATCCCCGGCCGCGGTCTCGGCGTCGGCCCCTCGCTTGTCACTGCGCCACTGCATCCCGAACCGTTTGGCGGCCCGGCACGCGTCACGGTCACGAGCTTCTGTGGCCGTTGTGCCCCGCGTTCACGTCCGCCCCTCTTCATGCGCTCCCTCACTTTCACGGACCTCAATCACGCGCCAAGGCCTGCACGGCCGAGCGCGCCTGCGCCGCATCCGCGGCGGAGAGTGCGCGGCCGGCCATCTGGACGCAGGTCTCGAGACTGTACTGGGCGAGAGCGGCGCGCACGCCGGGCAGGGACACGGGGGCCATCGACAGGCTGGTGACACCCAGGCCCGTCAGCACCAGCGCCATCAGCGGGTCACTGGCGGACTCGCCGCACACGCCGACTGGCTTGTTCGCCGCGGCGCCGGCCTCGGCGGCCATCCGCACCAGCTCGAGCACGGCGGGCTGCCAGGGATCGAGCAGGTCGGCCAACTCGCCGAGCGTCCTGTCGGCCGCCATCGCGTATTGGGCCAGATCGTTGGTGCCCAGACTGAAGAAGTCGCACACGGCGGCCAGCGAGCTGGCCCGCAGGACCGCAGCGGGAACCTCGACCATGACACCGGCCATCCCAAGGCCGTGCTCGTGGGCCTGTGCAGCAAACGTCTCCGCTTCGCCGGCGGTCGACACCATGGGCGCCATGACCCACACGTCGGCGCGGCTGCCGCTCGCGGCGTCCGCTAGTGCCGCGAGCTGCGTGGCCAGCAGTTCCGGAAGCCGGCGCGCCGTGCGCAGGCCACGGACGCCGAGCGCGGGATTGGGTTCGGCGGACTGCGTCGCGAACCGCAGCGGCTTGTCCGCACCGGCGTCGAGCGTGCGTACCACGACCTCGCGACCGGCGAAGGCGTCGAACACGCGGCGGTAGACGTCGCGTTGCTCGGCTTGGCTCGGCGCCTCAGCCCGGTCGAGAAACAGGAACTCGGTGCGGAAGAGTCCCACGCCCTCGGAGTCTGCGGCAGCGGCCGCGTGGGTCTCGCGCGCGGTGCCCAGGTTGACGAGCAGCTTCACCGGATGACCGTCGGCGGTGTGGCCGGGACCGGAGGCGCGGGCCGCAGCCGCGCGCCGAAGGTCCTCTGCCTTCATGGCCGCCTCGATGAGAACGTCGGCCGGCGCCACCGTGACTTGGCCGGCGCGACCGTCGACGAGCACGGTGATCCCGTCCGTCAGCGCGCCGGCGCCGCGGCAGGCGACGACGGCGGGCACCCCGAGCGCCTTGGCGAGGATCGCGGTGTGGCTCGTCGGGCTCCCCTCCTCCGTAACGATCGCGAGGACGCGGCTGGGGTCGAGCGTCGCCGCGTCGGCCGGCGCCAGATCGGAAGCGACCAGGACGTAGGGAAAGTCGCGCACGGGCAGCCCCGGCATGGGCAGGCCCAGGAGGCGGGCGACCACCCGGTCGCGAAGGTCATCGAGGTCGGCGGCGCGCTCCGCCATGTAGCCGCCGAGGGCCTCGAGCTGCTTGCGGAACTCGGCCAAGGCGTCGCTCACGGCTCGCGGACCCGCTACTCCGGCTTCGATCCGCTCGACGACCTTCGTGGCGAGCACCGGGTCGCGAGCCATCATGGCCTGGGCGAGGAGCACGTCGGCCGCAGCGCCCGATGCCGTCGCCCCACGGGCCGCGAGGTCGCCGGCAACGGCCTCCAGAGCTGCCTTCGCCGCCGCCGCTTCTTCGTCTTTGGTGCCGATGGATTCACTCGCCTCGGGCACGGACGAAGCGGGAGCCATCACGGCCACCGGCCCGGCGGCCACGCCGGGACTCACGGCGATGCCGCTGAGAATCGGAGTCATCGCCCTCATCCTGCCTCGCTGTCGAGGTCCGAAGCGACGAGCGCGGCCAACTCGTCGAGCGCCACCTCGGCGCCTTCGCCGTCCGCCGAGAGGATGACCTCGTCTCCGCAGGCCGCTCCAAGGCCGATCACCGAGAGGATGCTGCGCGCGTCGACCGGGTCTGCCCCATCCTTCGCAATCGTCACCGAAACGCTCTGGCGGCTCGCGGCCTGCACGAACAGCGAAGCCGGTCGCGCGTGCAGTCCCACTCGTGAACCAACTATGACGCGACGCTCAGTCATCTCTGCCTCCTTTCGATGTCGGTCGGTATGCCGGGTCGCTCACTGTGGCCCTGGACCGGTGGGCTGCAGCGTTGCCGCAGGGCCGACGGTCGTCGCCGCCGGGCTTTCGAGCTCGGCGACGGAGCCCTTGCGGCGCCCGATATGCTTCGCCATCACCACACAGGCGGCGCTCGCGACGATCCCGGCGACGATCGCGGCGACCCAGAGGAACGGATTGCCGATCAGCGGCAGCACCCAGATGCCCCCGTGGGGAGCCCTCGAGGTGGCTCCGAACGCCATGGAGAGAGCTCCGGTAAGTGCGCTGCCGGCCATCGCCGAGGGGATTACCCGCACGGGGTCGGCCGCGGCGAACGGGATGGCGCCCTCCGTGATGAAAGAGGCTCCGAGCAGCCAGGCGGCCTCACCGGCGCGGCGCTCCGCGCGCGTGAAGAGCGCCGGCCGAAGAACGGTGGCGAGCGCCATCGCAATGGGCGGCGTCATGCCGGCGGCCATCACGGCCGCCATGACCTTGATGTCTCCGCTGGCGAGGCTCGCGAGCCCGAAGGTGTAGGCGACCTTGTTGAGTGGTCCGCCCATGTCGGAGGCCATCATGAGCCCAAGCAGCGCCCCGAGAAGGATCGCGTTGGCGCCGGAGAGTCCGGCGAGCCAGTCGGTCAGGGCCGTCTGCAGCGAGGCGACAGGAGGGCCGATCACGAGCAGCATCAACGCGCCCATGATCAAGGTCGAGATGACGGGAATGACCACCACCGGCATGATCCCCGCGATCGCTCGCGGGACCTTCGGCTTGTTCAGCAGCGCGACGACGCCGCCGGCGAGCAGACCACCGACGAGGGCGCCGAGGAAGCCGGCGCCGATGGCGCCGGCCAGCAGACCGGAGACGATGCCCGGCACAAGGCCGGGGCGATCGGCGATGGCGTAGGCGATGAATCCGGCCAGGATCGGCGCCAGCATCATGAGGGCGGTCGTCCCGATCTTGAACATGAGTCCGGCCAGCCCGGTCTGCGCGAAGATCTGGGAGATGTCGGTGACGCCGGCGTACGTGTGGCCCTGGTACGTTCCGCCGTTCACCTTGGAGGCGATCTCGGCGCCGCCCAGCATGTAGGAGAGGGCGATGAGGATGCCGCCGGCGGCGACGAACGGGATCATGTAGCTGACGCCGGTCATCAGCCACTGCCGGAGGTGCGTTCCGAAGCCGGCCTGGCGGTCGAGCTTGGTGGCCGGCGCAGGCGGCTCGGCGGCTGCGACTGCGTCCTGCTCGGCAGGACCCGCCGGGGCGCTCTTCGCGGCACTCGACCGTGCGGCCGCGACGGCCTGGGCCACCAGGCCCGCAGCGTCGTGGATGCCCTGTTTGACGCCGGTGTCGATGATCGGCTTGCCGGCGAAGCGCTCGCGCCCGCGCACGTCGATGTCGGCGGCGAAGATGACGGCGTCGGCCCGCGCGATGTCCTCAGCGCTCAGCGGAGTCGCGCCTGCGGCGCCCTGAGTCTCGACCTTGATCTCGTGCCCCGCGGCCCTGGCGGCCTCCTCGATCGCCTCGGCGGCCATGTACGTGTGCGCGATCCCGGTGGGACACGCGGTGACGGCAACGAGCCTCACTGTCCCAGCACCTCCTTGTTCACGAGATCGACAACGTCCTGGGGCACGACTGCAGCCCGCAGCGCGTCTTTGAAGCTCGCGTGCACCAGGCGGCGCGCAAGCGCCGCGAGGATGCTCAGGTGGTCCGCGTCCGAGCCCTCCGGCGCGGCGATCAGGAAGATGATGTCGGCGGGCCCGTCGGGGGCGCCGTAGTCCACGCCGTCGGCGCTCCGACCGAACGCCAGGCTGGGCTCCGTGACGTGCGCCGAGCGAGCATGCGGGATGCCGATACCACCCTCGATCCCCGTCGGCATCTGCGCCTCGCGGGCGCGGACGTCGGCGATGAAGCCCTCGAGGTTCGTCACGCGCCCGCTGCCGGCCAACAAGCCGGCCAGGCGGCGCGTCGTCGCGTCCTTGTCCTCGGTCGTCAGAAGGAGATCGACCAGCTCAGCCGTGATGAGGTCTGACATCGTCAACTCCTCTCGGCCAGTGTGAGATCCATGTCGATGCTCGCGTCGAGTCGGAGCGCGGCGACGAGCGCGGGCCCGCTCGCGTCGACGGTGGCCGAGGCGATCGCCTCGATCTCGATGGTGCGATCGACGCTGGGGATCAGTGTGAGCGTCACGATCATGCCCGCACCACCTTCGGCCCCGCCGCGGCTATCGTCGTGGCCTCGGCCTCGTCGAGCCCCGAGTCGGTGATCAGGACGTCAACGTCGGTGAGCCGTCCGAAGCTTGCGAAGTAGTCCCGGCCCACTTTGGAGCTGTCCGCCAGCGCGATGACCCTGCGGGCCGCGTGAAGCATCGCCCGCTTCACCGCGGCCTCGGGCGGATCCGGCGTGGTCAGCCCGCGGCCGACCGACACGCCGTTGGTGCCCAGAAAGGCGACGTCGCAGCAGACCTCCGACAGCGAGCGTGCCGCCCACTCGTCGACGCTGGCGAGCGTGGCCCCTCGGACCCGTCCGCCCGTGATCAGCACCGTGAAGTTGGGGCGCGTCGACAGTATCGTCGCGATCGGCAGCGAGTTGGTCACGACGGTCAGCAGGCGATCCGTGGGCAGGATCTCCGCCAGGCGAGCAGTGGTCGTGCCGGCGTCCAGCAGGATCGTCCCCTCGCTGGGGACTTCACGCAGCGCCGCAGCCGCGATGCGGTCCTTCTCCGCGGTCATCGACGCCATGCGCGTGGCGAGCTCCGGCTCGGTCGTGAGCATCTCGACCAGGACCGCCCCGCCGTGGACGCGACGCAGGAGCCCCTGGCCGGCCAGCGCGGTCAGGTCGCGGCGGATCGTCTCCGGCGTCACTCCGAGATCCCGGGAGAGCTCCAGGACGTCGACCCTCCCAGCGCTTCGGGCTCGGCCTGCGATCACACGGTGACGCTCGGCGGCGAACATGCGGCATAGCCCCCGTTTATGACTTTGTATCTCCCCGTTTGTACCCGTTTATCTGCGTATGTCAAGCAACGCCGTTGTCGCCGCCGATTGGCGCGGCGTGACCATCCCCATCCCTCCAGTCGCGCGTTCAGCCTGCGGATCGACGAGCGGCGAGAAGGCGGACATGGCGCGCCGCGCGCGCCGCGGCCGCCGCGGCCGTGAGAGCCGCCGCGGCGGGGTAGTACTGCGAGGGAAGATAAGAAAAGTCGGCGGATCCTTGTCTTCCCCCCGGCAACCGCGCCTGTGGACGGCCGCGGGCGAGGCGACAGTCAAGGAATCCTTGTCTTCCCCTTTCGCACGTGCCCCGCGCCGCAGCCGCCGGGGTCGCCGCGGCCGGCCGCTGCGGTCAGATCGCGTCAGCAAGTTCTTCGACGGGGCGTGGAGGAAGGCGCCGCTGCCTCGCAACCGACGGCATGATCTTCGGCACACCTGTGCCGCGCTGCACCTGAAGGCCCGGGGTACACGTCAAGGTCGTCCAAGAGCTGCCAGGACACTCGACGATCACCGTCACGATGGACACGCACAGCCACGCGGAGTCGGGAATGCAGGGAGAGGCTGCTGAGCTCACCGCCGCGTTGTTGGCTCCGTGGCCGTGACAGCTGTGTGGGCAGTCCGTGGACATTCTGGCGCCTGGGCGACCGTCTCCCTGGCGCATGGCGTCGAGAGAAGCGCCCATTCACTGGAGAGAAGCTGGAGGCGGCGACCGGAGTCGAACCGCTGATGGATGTCTTGCAGTCGTCAGTCCGCGCCGCGGGGATGTCCGCGCTGGGATGGCTGCGGTGCTCCGCCTCGGCCCTGGCGCCGCGCCTCTTCATTCCAGAAGGCGCTCAAGGGAAGCGAGGATCAGACCGAGGCCGAAGTCGAAGGCTGCGGCGTCACCGTAGGGTTTCGCAGCGTAGTCCGTCGCAACGCAAGCCAGGGAAGGATACGCGCCTTGCGGGATGGCCGCGAGGACCTCTTCAGCCGCCTCGGTGGTGTCCACAGCAGCGCCCAACGAGAGACTGGACCACTGCCGCTCGAAGCCGTAGATGTAGCTGTCGAGCGCGAGAAAGGCGTTTGCGGCGATCCCTGGGGAGAACCCGGCCTGAAGCAGAGTGCCGAGGACTCGATCCACGTAGGACAGGCTACAGGGACCGCTCGGTCCGCGTGAGTCGATGAGGCCGGCGGCCCATGGATGACGTGAGAAGACTTCCCTTGCGGAGACCGCGCGGCGCCGCATCGCCTCCTTCCAGTCGACGCCGTAGGAGGGGAGGTCGATCTCGGCCACGACGAGATCGGCCATGCCATCGAGCAGGTCGTCCTTCCCAGCCACATGGTTGTAGAGCGACGCCGCCTCGACGCCGAGCCTTCGACCGAGCTCGCGCATGGTGAGCGACTCGATCCCGCGCTCGTCCGCGAGATCCATCGCCGCACGCACGACGCGTTCCCGGTTGAGCGTGTCTCGCACTCCGTCACTGCCTGTTGCCCGAGCGATCGTGGCACCTCCTTCGACTGTCCGCGCCGCGCCTGGAGCTTCACGCTGCTTGACATACTAACACCGTTAGTGCACACTGGGAACACCCGAGGCTAACAGCGTTAGTAACGAGGGCCCCGTGCTCAATGGCGCGGGCGAATCACGCGATCAGGAGGATGATGTGATGAAAGACATGGGTACGAGGATCTCAACGCTCTGGATCGTGGTCATGCTCAACATGGTCTTCGCGGACATCCTGACCTTCATCAAGCCTGGAGCGCTGCAGGAATTGTGGGCCGGACAGGCGGGCGTGCACATCACGCCGGGGCTTCTGCTGGTGTTCGCGATACTCACTGAGATCCCGATCGCGATGATCTTCGCGTCTCGCATCCTGAAGCCGAAGGCCAATCTATGGGCGAACACCGTGGCAGCGGTGATCACCACAGCATGGGTGGTAGGCGGCGGGTCGCTGACTCCTCACTACGTGTTCTTTGCGGCCGTACAGATCGCGTGCATGGCGCTGATCGTCCGGACCGTCTGGAAGCAGCGTGACTCGGTGCGGGCGTGGAAGCGTGAGCCGGCACGTGTCGTGACGTCGGGCGATCAGCCCGTCTGACGTGGACCCGCGAGGGGCGGCGGCGGGGTCAAGAGCCTCGCAGCCGCCCCTCGACCTCGTACGTCGAAGTCCTGCGGGGCAACGCCGACTCGATGATGCGGATGTTGGCCCGGTGCGGCACGAAGAGGTCGATTTCCTGCAGTACCAGGAGCCATCGGTCATTGGTGACTCCGGTCGCGCCCCAGCCGCACCACGCCGCACCCAGTTTGCTTGTCAGCGGGTTGTCGGCGGGCGATCTGGAGGCCCCGGGGAGTAGTCACCGGCCACGATTTCGCTGCAAATCGCCGGTGGACCGCAGGGGAGTCGAACCCCTGACCTCCGCCGTGCAAACGCGTACACTATAGTGATAGTAGGAACCAGGAAGTGCCACGGAGTGCCATCCCGAGCGTGTGTGGCGGGGCCGGAGTGCCGGCAAGTGATGGTGAGGGCTGTGGAGGGGCGCTGCGTTCGTTTGCCGGGCGTTTGCCGAGGAGTCGGACTCGCTCAGAGCGCCGCCCGCGACCTGCGGCACACGTGCACGACGATGTCGGCGGAACGCATGGAGCGGCGCTTCCAGATCGACAGCGCGGATGTCCAGGCCGGCGTAGGAGAACACGCCAATGGCTCACCTGGGGAACGCCGGATCTCCGATTCGGTCTCGGTAGGTGGGCTGGTGCTTCCCGCCGAAGATCTTGACCTGCTCGAGCGGCTCGACTTCCTGCACCGCAAGCAGGTCAGGTCGCAGTTGTCGGCGACGTGCGCGGCCTTGTAGCGAAAGCCGCCGATGCGACAGTTCCGAGTGACTAATCGAAGCATGATCGATGCACAGAGGGAGAGCGGGTCTAACGCACCGCGCACAAGCTGTGCGCGCACCGCTCCCAGAGCACCGAAGTCCTGCGGCGCATCAGCTCGATGCGCTTGTTGGGCGGCTCTCCACCATCCTCAATGGACAGAGACAGTCTCCACTGAGGTGAATCCGCGCCAGCTCGGGTCGAACGAGCGCGGGAAGCGGATCACGTACGACGTCGTCCGGCGAGGATGCAGATAGGGCATCGAGAAACGCCCGTTGAGATAGCGGAAATCGGTGCGGATCGTCGTGACCTTCGTCCATCCCGCTGCCTGCCACGTCAACGGTTGACCGACCACGCCGGCGTGCTTGAACAAGGTCAAAGTCATCGTGTTGTTGGGTCCGCTGTCGCTCGGGATGATCGGAACACGGCCCCTCAGCTTCACGCTCTCTCCGCGCGCCATGCTGTGGCGGCTCGCGCTGAACGCGCAGACCTGGTAGGAGGCGACAAGATCGAGGTGGCCTCCGATTCTCGTTGCGAAGAAGTTGTACTTGTCCGCTGTGGGAACGCCGGCGGGTACGCGCACTCGCAAGGAGATTGCGGAGGGAGCCGGGGAGGGCACGGTGACCATCGCGAAGGTCTTCACCGGCTCACCTCCGTTCATTGACTGCCCGGTGATCTTGTAGGCATCGCCGCTGCGCAGGTTGCTCAGCCTCATGGTCACCATGCTGCCCCGTGCTCCAGAGGCCCAGCGCGTCACCCTCGCACGCGCCGCGTCCCGCTCGTCGGCGACCAGACTGACGCCGGTCTGGCCGGACTGAACGACGGCGGGGGCTCCCTGAGGCATCTGGATCTCCAGGGCCTCCGTGCGCCTCGACGGCCAACCGCCGCCATGGAAGGTCACGACGGCGCTCGTGTAGTCGCCGAGCAAGGCATAGGCGTAGCCGCTGAAGAGATCAGCGACTCCCATCGTCAGGGGCTGGACGGTCTGCAAGTCGGGCGACGTTTCATTGCTTCCGAACAGACCGACCGAGACGCTTGATCCCCCGGCCCACGGTCCTCCGCGCTGGATGGTGAGCGGGAGCCTCCCAGGCCAGAAGTCGAACGTGGTGGGGCCGGGGTCAAGGAACGTGAGTCCTCTGCAGAAGTAGAGCGGGTCGTAGTCTCCGCCCGGCCACATCCATAGTTGACCGGTGCCGGCGAGAGGCGGCACGTCGGTCATCTCGTAGGAGCCCGTCGCGTCCGTCCGGGTGCCGCCCATCGGCCACTGCCACCCCAGGAAGGCTCCGCGAACGGGCAGGCCGGCATAGTCGACCACGGTTCCTCTTATGATGCCAGTACCGCTCGGAGCCACTGGGTGCGAGGAGCGCGGGAAGTCTCGGGAGCGAAGCGCCGCACTCGACGAGGCCCACGATGCCTTCGTCGGCGCACTCTGGCCCGTCTGGCCCGCCATTGCCGCAGTGCTCATGATCAGAAGCACCGTGACACAGGTGGCCACGAGCGTGATCCCCCCGATGCAACGCTTCATGTTGCCTCCCCTTTGCTGCTCATGGCACGGGAGCGGCAAGGCTCCTGCCGCGTAGCCGTCACGTCCGCCCAACTACCAATATGCAGTCTGCGCAACCCCACAAACACAGCCATCCTTGCCTGCATGTCCCCGGCCGCGGTCTCGGCGCCCCCCTCGCTTGTCACTCCGCCACTGGATCCCGAACCGTTTGGCGCTCCACCGTCCCGTAGATATGCAGACTGCATATATGGCAGGCTTGCCCGTCGAGCGGACTTCATACTCCACGGCCGCCTTTGCTCGACACGTGCGCGTAGATCATGCTGGTCCTGACATCCTTGTGGCCCAGTAGCTCTCGGATGGTGCGGATGTCATAGCCCGCTTCGAGAAGGTGGGTGGCGAAGGAACGGCGGAAGGTGTGACCTGTGGCTTGGAACGCCATGACTATGAGTGGAGGCCTGCGCAGTTTGCCGGACCCCGGTCGGGCCCGGCAGGGGCGATGGAGTCGATGATGCAGCGACAGCGGTTGGGTGCGTTCCCTCTGATCATTCTCGCCGTCGCGCTCGGGTTCGCGGCGGCGGCCTGCGGCTCACTGCCCCAAATGCCCCACGTCGATCACTCGCTCACGTACTCGGTCGTACCGTACAAGGGCGGTGTCACGGTGACGGTCGCCGACAACCGCATCGGCAAGCACACCGTGTGGGTGCTCCTGCTCAACCCCCCCAAAGGCGTGAGCCGTGAGCTCTACCGCGGCGAGAGCGGCGGCAGCGGTGGTGGATGGGCGTCGGGAAGCACGCGCGGGCCTCTGGCCGCCGGCACGTACAGGTACGCCGTCTACAGCGCGGACGGCATCGTCCGCAGCGCCATGGCGCAGTACTGGACGCCGAAGTACCGCGTTGGCCAAGGCCAGGTGACGGTGCCCTGATCGCGGCAGGTCAGCCGCAAGGCGGCCGCGATCTCCATGGGCTCGCCCCCGAAAGCGCACGACCGCCGAGCTCGTCAGCCAGCCATCACCGTCCCATCTGGTCCCAGACGACCCCAGCCCGCCCCATCCGGGCGCACGGACTCGGGTTGCAAGATGGTTGCAGACGGCCGCGTCGGGGGTCTTCCGGAAGGCTCGCAGGCCACGATCGCCCTGCACATCGCTGGTGGACCGCAGGGGAGTCGAACCCCTGACCTCCGCCGTGCAAAGGCGTCCACGATAGTGCTAGTAGACATCAGGGGGTGCCACAGGGTGCCTTCCTGAACGCAGGGCGCGGGGCAGAAGTGTCAGCAGGTGATGGCGAGGGTCGTGAAGTGGCGCGACGTTTGTTTGCCGGGCATTTGCCGAGGAGCCGGACGCGCTCAGCGTCGACCACGACCTGCGGCACACGCACGCGACGATGCTCCCGCGCAAGGGGACGGCCGCAGATGCAGTCCGATGCGGCAGCGAAGATCGACGCGGGGTGAGGACGGTGTCCAGGGGCTGAGGCGACCGGCGAAGCTGGGACCCCCGGCAGCCGGCCCCGACGACGGTCAGGGTGCCGAAGCACTTCTTGGTACGCGACACCGCGCCGAGCACCCCGACCTCGCTCTGTGTGAGCACGCGTCTTGGGAAACGCGTGCTCTATCCACTGAGCTACGAAGGCACTATGCCGATCCGCAGCGAGTTGCCTCTGCTGCGGCGGGCGGCTGGAAGCCGCGTCGTTGCAGGTCTCCGTGCACAACCGCACAATGGTGAAGCGGGCACGACCCATGCACGGAGGAGGGCTCTCATGGCCGAGTGCCGCCAATGCGGTGCCACGGTGAGCGAGGACGCTCAGGTCTGCTCCGACTGTGGGACCGAAGTGCCGAGTGCTGGGACTGACTCCCCGGCCCATCCTGAGCCCGACTGGGCCGTCGTCAACGGGCCCGCTTGGCTGCTGGCCCGTCAGCGCTCTCTGCTCGGACGAAAGGAGGCTCAGGCCGACGGTGAGGTCGAGGGCCCCGGGTCGGGGCTGGGAGCGCGCATCGTGGCGCGCATCATCATGGTCATCGTGCTCGTGGCGCTCGCCGTACTCATGGTGCTGGTGATCCTGCTCCTCAAGGCCTTCGTCTGACTCGCACGCGCAGCGATCGCTCGCGGCGCCAGAGCTCGAGCCCAAGCACCATGTCGCAGTGGTCCACTACCGTCTGCGGCTGGCGAGCGCGACGATTTTGTCGCGCACGGGCTGCGCGTCCTCGGCGGCCTTCTCTTCGGCTGCCTCGAGCGCAGCCCGCGTGACCTCGTCGAGGCCGGTCACCGGCTTGGCTCGTGCACGTCGCCCCGAACCGCAGCAGGAGGCGGCTGAGCAGATCGACGCGGGACTACGGGCGGCACGCTGAACATGTACCGGGCCAGCTCGGGGGAGCGATCGAAGTCACAGGCGCGCAGCTGAGCGATGCGCCGTGCGTAGTAATGGTCCTCGATGCCCGACTGCAGAACCCGCTCGAAGGTAGCCAGACCGAGGAAAAAGAGGCGTCGGCAAGAGGACAAGACCAAGAGCCGTGAAGGCCGCGCCGACACTCGTGGCAGTTGCGACCAGGCCAAGAGCGACCAGGCCGCCTGAAACGGCGCCCAAGAACACGTGGGCGCGACCGGTAGACTCCGCGATCGTCGCCGAGCGGGCACCCTGCAACGCGAAATGCTCGGTGGTCACGAGGCTGAGTTCGGCGGCGCGAAGCTCAGCGTCGCTGTCTTTGGCGTCGAGAAGCCGGATGACGGCCGGACGCAACCCCTCCACCAGCCCCGCGGCATCAGTGCTGAATCGGTCTTTCGGGTCGGACTCTGCTCTTTGGCTCATGACGCCTCCGGAGTGGGCGGCGAAGCGGCTACCGGCTCGCCAGGTTCTCGCCAAGGAAGGCGGTGATCTTCGCGGCCATCGCCTGGGACTGGGTCCAGTGCAGGTAGTGCCCACCGTCGAGCACGACGACTTCGTCGTGCTGGACGTTGCGCAGCTGGTTCTCGTGCATCTGCGCTGGGAAGCATGCGCCCGCGACGGTCACGGAGGAGTCTGCCCCTTCATGCAAGCCGCCAATAGGTTGCCGAATCTGCACGGAACCTGGCCGAGGCCACCCGGAACGGCAGCCACAGCGGGTGATCAAGCGCCGCGGGAGAGGTCAGCCAATGCCTGGAAGTCTGGCTACTCAGAGCACTCCCCAAGCCACCGGTGCTCCAACTCACCGTAGCGCTTGACCAGCGCTCGCCGATCCATTTCTTGGGTTCGCCATGCACCATAAGGGGCATAGTCAGCCATCCCCGACTAAATCGGGGGTTTTCCTCCACTATCAGTCCTACGTAAGTCATATGTTCATTATCGCAATTGTCGGCTCGATCGAGAGCCGATCGTAGGAGTTGATCAACATGACTTCGACCAGAAAGATCTCGCTTGCCGCAGGCGTGTTCTACCTGCTCACCTTTGTCTCGATCCCGATCCTCTATCTCTACGGTCCGGTGCGTGAGGCGGGCTATATCCTTGGCTCCGGCCCGGACACGCGCGTGTTCGTCGGCGCCGTCCTGGAGATCATCGTGGCGCTCGCCGGCATCGGCACCGCCGTCGCGCTCTTCCCGGTGGTCAAGCGGCAGAACGAAGGGGTCGCGCTGGGCTTCGTCGCCGTCCGCACCCTGGAGGCCGGCGCCATCTTCGCCAGCGTCTTCGTTCTCCTGGCGATCGTGACCCTGCGGCAGGCCGGAGCCGGAGCGAGTGCGCTGGCCACCGGCCAGACGCTGGTCGGTCTGCATGACTGGACGTTCACCCTCAGCCAGAGCTTCCTGCCGGCCGTGAACGCCGTGCTGCTGGGCTCCCTGCTCTACCAGTCGCGCCTGGTGCCGCGGATCCTGCCCATGATCGGATTCATCGGAGCGCCTCTGCTCGTCGCCTCCACCATGGCCACCCTGTTCGGCGCCAACCAGTATGGCTCCGGGTTGTCGGGGCTCGGCGCACTCCCCATCGCGGTGTGGGAGCTCTCGCTGGGCGTCTACCTGGTCGTCAGGGGATTCCGGGCAGTCGGTCTGCGGCAGCTCGGCTTCGAGACCGACGAGACCGTGGAGCCCGCCTCCGCAATCGCTCCCAAGAGCGAGCTGCGCTCGGCGGCGTGACGAGCGCCGCGCCGCGGGCCACGTGGACGCGCGCTTCGTCCGCGGCCTGAGCGGCGCGAGCACCAAGAGCCGGCCGGGGCCGGAGGCGACTGGGTACCATCCAGCGCCCCCGGCCTTGGCCGAAAGCAACCCTTGAGACGATCACGAGGCGTACTCCATGCCTACCGTCACCGACTGCGCGACGGTACTGAACTTCTCACCCGCTTCGCCTCCCACGTCCAGTCCTCGACTCGGTAGTCCGGCGTGGACGTCGAGTCCGAGACCCCCGGCAGGAGGCCCGGAGCGCGGTCAGGGAGCCAAGATTCTTAGTAGTACACCGAGATCCTTCGCCTGAGCGGCCAGGTCGGGGGAATCAGTCGCGGGCGGCGCCAGTCGCCGCCGAGAAGATCACCGCGGGACCGCATACTCACGATGAGAGGGGGTGGCGTCCAAGAAGCCCTGCCCTTGAATGCACTCGTGCGGAGCGCGCTCAACCCAGCGCCGCCTCCAGCTTTGATATGGCCTGGGCCTCCGTCGGGCCGGTCCCCTTGGCGGCCTCAGCGGTCGCCTTCGCGACACCGATGATGAAGGCCTTGAAGCCTTCGAGGTCTTCGGGGGCCTTGCCCGAGATGATCTTGACGGCTTCGTTCACACGGGCAATGACCGCGCCCGACACGTCGGTCGGATTGCCGGACACCTCTTTGTCGCGCTTCATCTTGATGTCGGCCGCCAGCTCCCGGACAAGCGCGCTCTCGCTGGTCTGCTTGGCCGCAGCTATGTAGTGGGCCGCCGCGTTGGCCTCCTTGAACGTGTCCCAGAACCCCGGGTCGGCCATCGTGAGGTACACCATCGTGTCGGTGACCGCCCATCTCAGGGTCTGCCACTCGTCTGGCGTGAAATCCGTCTTGGTCGCCATTCATCCTCCTCCGCGTGCAATGCATCGAGTATGCGTGCGGGGCGACAGTACCATCGTAGAACGCCGGTAGCCCCCCGACCTTGGCAACTCGCGCGTTCAGCCGGCGTCGGTCTCGGCCGGCGCCGGCCGTTCCCCGGCCCCGGAGTCGCGCGCTGCGGCGTCCGAGTCCGGTGGTAGGGTTGACGAGCCAGCACCGTGGACGGCCTCGCTGGTGTCCGCGTGGGGCTTCGCGCGCCGGGTCTCATCCGCCGCGCTCCGGTCGTCGCTTTGGGGGTTTGGATGCCGAGACTCACGCTTCCCCAGCTTGAACGTCACCTCTTCGGGGCCGCCGACATTCTGCGTGGCAAGATGGACGCCTCCGAGTTCAAGGAGTACATCTTCGGGATGCTCTTCCTCAAGCGCTGCTCAGACGTGTTCGAGGTGCAGCGCGCTGCGGTGGTCGCGGAGCAGTTGGCCAAGGGCCGCACCCCAGAGGAGGCGCAGCAGCGCGCCGAGTCGCCCAGCTTCTACGACGACTTCTTCTTGCCCCCGCTCGCCCGCTGGGAGCACATCCGTGACGAGCTGCACCACGACATCGGCAGCGGCCTCAACACTTCGCTGGCGGCCCTCGAAGAGGAGAACACGGGGCTGGAGGGCGTCCTCCACCACATCGACTTCAACCGCACCGTGGGCAAGACCAAGATCCCCGACAAGCGCCTGCGCGCCCTCATCGACCACTTCAACAAGTACCGCCTGCGCAACGAAGACTTCGAGTTCCCCGATCTGCTCGGCGCCGCCTACGAGTACCTGATCGCTGAGTTCGCCGACTCGGCGGGCAAGAAGGGCGGCGAGTTCTACACGCCGCGCACCGTGGTGGGCCTGATGGTGCAGATTGCCCAGCCACAAGAGGGGATGCGCGTCTACGACCCCTGCTCGGGCTCTGCGGGGATGCTCATCCTCTCGCGCGAGTACGTCGAGGAGCATGGCGGCGACCCGCGCAACCTGGCCCTCTACGGCCAGGAGGACAACGGCGGCGTCTGGTCGATCTCGAAGATGAACATGATCCTGCACGGGGTCAACGACGCCGACCTGCGCAACGGCGACACGCTGGCTGAGCCGCTGCACCTTGAGGACGGCGAGCTCATGCGCTTCGACCGCGTCGTCACCAACCCGCCGTTCAGTCAGAACTACACGGCCGAGGGCATCCCCTTCCCCGAGCGCTTCCAGTACGGCTGGTGCCCGACCTCGGGCAAGAAGGCCGATCTCATGTTCGTGCAGCACATGCTCGCGGTGCTGCGCCCTGGCGGGATGGTCTGCACGGTCATGCCCCACGGCGTCCTGTTCCGAGGCGGAGCGGAGAAGGCGATCCGCGCGGGCTTCATCAAGGACGACCTGCTCGAAGCGGTCATCGGTCTTGCGCCGAACCTCTTCTACGGCACGGGCATCCCGGCGTGCATCCTGGTGCTGCGCGCCAAAGGGGCCAAGCCAGCGGAGCGCCGTGGCAAGGTGCTGTTCATCAACGCCGACGCCGAGTATCGCGCCGGGCGCGCACAGAGCTACCTCGATCCCGAACACATCCAGAAGATCGTCGAGACCTACCGTCGCTTCGAGGACATACCAGCCTTTGCGACCGTGGTCACTCAAGAGGATCTCGCGGCCAACGACTTCAACCTGAACATCCGGCGCTATGCGGACAACGCGCCGCCGCCCGAGCCTCAGGACGTGCGGGCGCACCTGCTTGGCGGCGTGCCCAAGGCGGAAGTGGAGGCCAAACGCGACCTGTTCGAGGCGCACGGCCTCGACCCCATGACGCTGTTCGTGGAGCGAGATGAGAGGTATCTCGACTTCGCGCCGACGATTGCTGACAGGACCGATATCACGAGCACGATCAATGCCAACGCGGATGTTGTAGGCCGTGAGGCTGAGTTGTCCGCTGCCTTCTCCGACTGGTGGTCAGCGCGCGAAGCCCGAATCGTCGGGCTGCCTGAGACTCGCGACATCATGCGTGTGCGGGCCGCGTTCCTTGGCTCCTTCGAAGAAGCCCTCGTGCCCGTCGGCCTGCTTGACCGCTTCAAGATCGCAGGTGCTGTCGCCTCTTGGTGGAGCGAGGTGCAGTTCGACCTCAAGAGCGTCGTTGCGCGAGGTTTCGATGGCACCATGGACGGCTGGATCACGACGATCATCGCGTCGGTTGAGGAGGACGCCGGGAGGTTCAACCTGCTCGGCCACAAGCTTGTGAAGCGACTGCTAGTGTTGCGTTCCTGAAGTCCATTATGCATATTCACACCGTCAGCGGCTTGCCCGTGTAGTTCCAGGCGAAGGGCGTCGCGCTCTCGTTGTAGCACTTGAT
>Ga0209083_1000355_pt1 | contig 70172 bp, 57 predicted proteins | sample AM7aDNAmetaG_FD_184132 | JGI IMG/M metagenome (GOLD analysis project Ga0209083, IMG submission 184132) | Freshwater microbial communities from Finland to study Microbial Dark Matter (Phase II) - AM7a DNA metaG (SPAdes) (version 3) | ecosystem: Environmental > Aquatic > Freshwater > Lake ... | reverse complement strand
TGATGCCTATCAATATATTCTTGGCAGAATTAACGGTGATGCTGAATTCTATCTGCCCGAATTAGTCAGAGAAAGAATCCAGGCAAGCCATCAACATTGAGTCCCCATATATAGGGCATACCATCATTTTTTTTGGTAAAAGAATTACCCTCATTTATTGAGAGGATACATTTTGTAAGATCTCCTTTTTATCTATTCTATTTGAATTTCGTTTGTTTTTCAATAGTTTATCCTGTATCTATTCTGTATCTATCCTGTAAATATTATTTTCCTATCTTTGGACTTCCTTTTGCCTTCAAACCATGTCATCCACATAAATAATAAACCATGGCATTTTCAAACACCAATATACTGACCAAAACATACAGGGGTAAAGTCGGGGACCAGTTTGTGTTAAAGAATTACTCAGGGAAATCGGTGATCTCGAAGATCCCGGTATTCACCAAACCCTGGTCAGAAAAGCAAAATGAACACAGGCTCAGATTCAGGCTGGCCTGTAAAAAAGCCAAAGCTCTTGCCGCCAGGCCTGAAATCAGGGAATTATACTCTGAAGGGCTCAGAGCCGACCAGTCAATTTACAACCTGGTGCTCAGGGATGTGATGAAGGGGGTGTTCGCATAAAATCAAAACCGCCTTGTGGCGGCACTTTTCAGTGATGTTCACGGTTTAGCTGCAGCTTTTCCAGCTTTTGGCGGCCGTAGGCCAGTTTAATGATGAGGATGAAGAGCACCGGGATGATGAATACGCCTAAGGCTGTGGCTGCGATCATGCCCCCTAGCACGGACCAGCCGATAGTCTGCCTGGCGACTGCCCCTGCCCCGGTTGAGAAAACCAACGGGGAAACCCCGAAGATAAAGGCAAAGGAGGTCATCAGGATGGGGCGCAGCCTGAGGCGCACGGCCTCGGTGGTGGCGGATATAACTTCCATGCCGCGATCGACCCGCTCTTTTGCGAATTCAACAATCAGGATGGAATTTTTAGCAGCGAGTCCTATGAGGGTGATCAGCCCGATCTGGGCATATACGTTGTTCGACAAATGGGGGTTGAGGGTGAGCGCAAGTATGGCCCCGAAAGCTGCGAGGGGCACGCCGAGCAGGATGGTTATGGGGACTGACCAGCTCTCGTAAAGTGCCGAAAGGAACAGGAAAACGAAGAGGATCGAAAGCATGAAAATATACATCGAGGTGTTGCCGGCTTTTTTCTCCTCGCGGCTCAGTCCCGAGAATTCATAGCCGTAGCCTTTGGGCAGCACCTGGTTTGCCGTCTCTTCGAGTGCCTGCAGCGCCTGGCCTGTGCTGAACCCGGCTTTGGCATCGCCCACGAATTCGGCCGTGCGGTAAAGATTGTAATGGCTTAGCATGGATGCGCCTTCTCCCACCTTATAGCTCATGACCGAACTCAGGGGCAGCATGGTGCCCATGGAGTTGCGCACGTAATATTTGTCTACATCCACGATATCGTTTCTGTAAAGGGTGTCGGCCTGGGCAATGACCCTGAAATTCCTGCTGTAAATAGTGAAATCGTTTATGTAGATGCTGCCGAGATAGGTCTGTATGGTGTTGAAGACTTCAGCCAGGTTCACCCCCATTTTCTTGCATTTTTCACGGTCCACCGTAAGCTGGTACCTCGGTGTGCGGGCATTGAAGAAAGTGATTGCGCGGTTGATCTCTCGTCGTTTGTTCGCGGCAGCCATGAAAATGCGCACGTTCTTTTCGAAGGTCTTCACGTCGTCGTTGCTTTCGCGTTGCTGAAGCTCAAAAGTGAAACCACCGGTGGCACCGAGCCCTGGAATGGCCGGGGGAGGGATCACCAGCACATTGGCTTCTTTTATGGCCGAAAGCCTCGACTGCAATTGTGCAACCATAGCGAACAGCTGGTCTGATTTGGCGGTGCGTTCATCCCAGGGTTTGAGCATGCAGAATATTGTGCCGCTGTTCGGTTTGCTGGCGCCCGTAACCACGTTGAGCCCTGCAACCGAGGTATAGTGGCCGATCGCTTTGAACCCGCCGAGGACATCCCTGATCTTTTTCATCACTTCCTGGGTTCGGGTGCTTGAAGAGGCTTCGGGTAGCTCGAACGTGATGTACACACGGCCTTCGTCCTCGAGCGGTATGAAGCCGGTGGGTTTTTTCAGAATCATAAAGTAGGCGCCGAAGATGACCAGTACCAGTAAAATGACCACGTACCTTGAATTCCTGATGGCGATCCTGACGTTGTTGGTGTACCCCTCGCTCCTCCGGTTAAACCAAAGGTTGAAATGGTAAAAGAGGTAATTCAACCCTTTTGATTTCTCACTGATATGATGAGGTTTCAGAAGGATCGAACATAAGGCGGGAGTGAGCGAAAGGGCTACAAAGGCCGATATCAGCACCGAAATGGCAATGGTAATCGCAAACTGCTGGTACAACCTTCCCACGATGCCGGGCATGAAGCCGGCCGGAATGAAGACCGCCGCAAGCACGAGGGCTATGGCAACCACAGGTCCCGAGATGTCTGCCATCGCCTTTTGGGCCGCTTCCCCCGGCGAAAGGCGGTCCTCTTCCATATATCGTCTCACCGCCTCCACCACGATGATGGCGTCATCCACCACGATTCCGATCGCAAGTACAAAACCGAACAAGGTAAGCTTGTTGATGGTGAACCCCAGAGGGATGAAGAAAATGAAAGTGCTCACGATCGAAACGGGAATGGCAAGTACAGGGATGAGGGTCGAACGCCAGTCCTGCAAAAAGACAAATACCACAAGCACAACCAGCGCAAGGGCTTCAAGAAGGGTTTTGATGACTTCGTCTATCGACACCTTTACCACCGAGACCGATTCGAACGGCACATTGTAAGCGACATCGGCCGGAAATGTTTTGCTGAGCTTGTCCATGGTCTTGTACACCCCGTCGGCAACTTCCAGTGAATTACTGCCCGGCGTCTGGTAGATCATCATGTACGATGCCGGCCGCTCATCCACAAATGACACTCCGGAATAATTGAATTTGCCCAGTTCAACCCTGGCCACATCTTTCAGGTAAATGACGGATCCGTCGGCCGGGCTGGTGCGGACGATGATGTTGCTGAAATCCTCCACCGAGCTGAGCCTGCCGTTCACGATCACCGAGTATTCGAATGGCTGGCCTTTGGGCTGGGGCGGCGTCCCCACCGAGCCTGCAGCCACCTGTATGTTCTGCTCTTGCACCGAGGCGAGCACATCCGCAGCTGTCAGGCCGAGGCTGGCCATTTTATCAGGCTTCAGCCAGATACGCATGCTGAAATCATCGGTCCTCGAAAAAATGTCGCCCACTCCCTTCACCCTTAACAGGGCGTCCCTGACGAAGATATTCGTGTAATTATCGAGGAACCGTATGTTGTGTGTGCCTTTGGGAGAGAAGAGAGCCACGATCATCAGGCCGCTGGGGTTACGCCTGCGCACGGTGACACCCAGCCTTTTCACCTCGTCGGGGAGGATGGGATTTGCAATGTTCACCCTGTTCTGCACGTCGGTGGTAGCCACGTCAATGTTAGTGCCAATGTCAAAATACACGTTCATTGATGAGCGGCCGTCGTCGGTGCTGCTGCTCTGCATGTAATTCATCCCGGGCACCCCGTTGACCTGCAGTTCGATGGGTGTGGTCACAGTCTGTTCCACGGTGGTGGCGTCGGCTCCCACGTATTGGCTTGATATCTGGACCACCGGAGGGGTGATCTCGGGGTACTGGCTCACAGGGAGGGTCAGAATGGTCAGCAGCCCGAGGATAACCAGGGTTATTGAGATCACGATCGCGGTGATCGGGCGCTTGATGAAGGTATCGGCTATCATGGGTCAGCGTTCAGTTGGAGATGGGTCCCTGTCTTATTTTTTATTGTTGTCTGCGGATTGCGTAAGGGTTATGGCCGAACCGTCGGTCAGTTTCTGGATGCCGTCGAGCACGATGGTTTCGCCGCCTTCGAGCCCTCCCAACACCACGATATCGGAGAAGACCCTGGGGCCTGGCTGGATCTTCACCTGGCTCACCTTGTTGTTGTTCACCACGAATACAAAATATTCGCCCAGCTGCTCCATCACCGCTTTGAATGGCACGAGGATCTGCCGTCCTGAACTCGAGTTCAGCACGTTCACTTTGCAGCTCATCCCTGGCTTTAGGGTCTTTTCGTTATTAGGCACAATGATCCTTACCCTGATTGTCCCGGTCTTCGGATCGACGGCGCGGTCTATCACGCTTATCCTCCCGCAATAAGGGTACCTTGAATTGTCGGGAAGTAACAGCCTGAAGGTGGAATCATCGGAAGGACGGGCACCTGCAGCCAGTTTCTCAAAGCGGCTGAGTTCGGTTTCACTCACTTCGAAATCCACACCCATGGAATCATCAGAAGAAATCGTGTTCAGCAGGGTCTGCCCGGGGGTGATAAGGGCTCCCATTTTGACCAGCGAAAACCCAATGGTGCCGTTGAAGGGGGCGGTGATCAGCGAGAATTCATAGTCGGTCTTAGTCCTGATGAGTTCCGAATTCGCTGTATTGATCTGCTGCTTTGCATTCTTCAGGTCGGTCATCGCATTGTCGTACAACTGCCTTGCAACGGCTTCCCTGCCTGCAAGATCAGTGTAACGGTCGGCATCACGCTGGGCTTTTTCGAGATTGTCCTCGGCGATCTTCATAACTGCCTGGGCCCCGTTATAGGCCGCCTCATATTTGCGCCGGTCGATCTCGTACAATTTATCTCCCTTGCGGACCCGTTTCCCTTCGTCAAAATAAATGCCGGTAATATACCCGCTCACCTGCCCGCGGAGCTCCACCTCCTTCAGGGCCACCATATTCCCGGGGTAACGGTTGTAGAAGACCGCGTTCTTCATGCTTACGGCGGTAACCGTCACAGCAACGGCCTGTTCACCCTTGAGATGATTTGCATTATCCCTGCTGCATGAAATCAGAGCCGCTAATGCCGCTGTTATCAAAATTGTTCGGACTGTACTGTACATTTGATTTTGTTTAATTCTTTTTACCTGGGCTGAATGAGGCCCAGTGATTTTTCAAGGTCCAGCTTGCTCGCAATCAGTTGGAAGAGCATGTCGAGGTATGTGAGTTCGGCCGTGCGAAGGTCTGTTTCGGAGACGATGACTTCAATGTAGGCCTTGATCCCCTTGTCATACTGGTATTTCACGGTATTGAAGATTTTCTTCGCGATAACCACGTTTGCTTTCGTGACATTCAGCTGGTTCAGGTTGCTTACATACTGGGCAAGAGCATTGGTGTATTCGCTGCTGATCACATTCTTCAGGTACTCTGTACCTACCTGCAGCCTCTTGTACTGGAGTTTTGCCTTGCTGAGGCTCTGGAACCTACTGAGGCCCTGGAAAAGAGGGTAGGATAGTTTCAGGCCTACAAACGAACTCTGGGAGGTCGTGGTGTAAAGGTCAGAGAACTGGTCGCTCCCGTATGAAGGGATATACTCGTAATATGCCGAAAGTGTGGGAATGAAATTTGAACGGTAATATTTCACTTGCTCATTTTGCAGGCTCAGAGCGGTTTGCATCTGCTGGTATTCCACCCTTGCCTTGTAATCGAGTATCTTTGCAGTATCTATCAGTATTTCACTCTCGAAGAGGGTTGAGTCATATGAAACGGTGAATTGTTTCCCTGCAGGAACCCCCATCAGCTGCTTCAGAACGGCATATTTTGTTTTGACCGATTCCTGCACGGCCTTCCTCTGGGCCTGTACGTTGCTGAGGGAGATCTGTGCCCGCTGGTAGTCGATGTTATCGGCAATCCCGTCCTTGTAAAGGTTATATGCATCCTTGTAATTGCGCTGCAGGCGCAGGAGGTCCTCATCGAGCACATTGAGTTGTTCACCGGTAAAAAGCACGTCGAAAAAAGCCTTGGCAACGCCTACGTAAATGTCAATTTTCGTAAGTTCGGTATTCTGAGAAGCCTGTTTGCGAAGGTCTTTTGTATTGATGGCTGCCAGGTACAGGTTGCTGCTGAAAAGGGTCTGGTTTGCAAGTAACAGGCCCGAAGAAGTCTGGTTTGAATTGGCCGGAAAAGTGAAGGGCGGCCCTGAAGGATCGATAAAATTCGGGAACTTCGTCATGGGTGCCTGGAAATAATGCTGGATGTTGGCATCAAATTCCACCTGCGGGTACCATCCCGATAAAGCGATCCTTACATCCCTTTTGGTTATTTCTTCGTCGATCAGGGCCTGCCTGACCATGGCCTGGTTCGACAGCGACCAGCTGATGCATTGGGGCAGCGTCATCGTTGACGGAAGGCTGTCGTGAACAGCCTGTGCCGCCAGCAGGGAGGGAGCCAGGAGCAGGGAGGCAAAAACCAGTCTCCTGAGGGATGTTTCAATCATGCTTTTTGTTCTGTGTTGTGTAGCTGTGATAACCGTATTCCTGGTTGGCCGGCTGGCTATGCAGCAGGCACCGGGCGGCATATATATCAAACCGTTTTCAAAAGATGATCTTAAAAAAATTCATGTAAGCGTGCAAAATTAAGAAATCTCCTGATCATGCACTTTCTTTATGGAAGTTTATGGTCACCTGTACAATTACTATGACTTCGCCGATGCAATGAATATCTGCTGCTTGATTTACAATATATTATTTTAAATCTGCTTACTCATAATGAATTATCCTTGAATAAAATGTAATTTTATGATCCTATTAAAATTTTACCCGGCGAATGATGAGAAAACTTATACCCTTTCTTTCAGTGTTTATCATGCTGGCTGTTTGCGCCGGACCGGCAGCTCCCCGGCTGTCCGCCCAATATCCATCCGCAGTCAAAAACCCGAATACATGGTCAATCGTAGCTTCCTACAGCATCCCGGGAAAAGCCTCGGGCCTGGCATGGGATGGTACTTACATCTATTTCGGGATGTACTGGTCGAACGGCAACCAGGTCTATAAGTTCGACCCGACAAACGGGACCTACAGCCTTCAGTGTACTGGAACATTCGATGAATCCTATGGTCTGACTTACAAAGCCCCCAACCTGGTGAATATTACACAGCCTTCAAGCTCTTCCCAGCCTGCGCATATCAATGAGTTTACCATGAGCGGAGCCCAGGTGGGAACGATAACCCTGCCCGACCATTATATGTCGGGGGTTGCGTACGACGGGGGAAATTACTGGGTGTGCACGTACTACCCTGACCCGGGAAAAGTTTACCACCTTGACGGTTCGGGTGCAATCATTTCACAATTCGTCCCTCCGAACAACCAGCCCTGGGACATCTGCATGCAGGGAGCTGATCTCTGGATAGCCGACTATTACGGGAACATGCTGTATAAGGTCACGAATAACGGCGCGCTGATAGAAAGCCATGCTTCACAAGGAGGAAAACCATCAGGAATTGTTTTCGACGGCACTTATCTCTGGTACTGCGACGGGGAACTGGGCGGGAACAGCACGCTCTACAAGGTCGATATGAACGGCAGCGGCACTCCGGTCATTACAGTGCCTGTTACCTCTCATAATTACGGGACGGTCACCGTCGGCAACTCCCCTACCTGGAATTGCCAGGTGCAGAATACAGGATCGGCCAACCTGGTGATCAACAGCATCAGCATCCCCAGCGGACAGCCGGTTTCAACGACTTTCGTCACGCCGGCCACCATAACCCCGGGAAATTCGGTCAATATTCCTCTCACTTATACCCCGGTAACAGGCGGACCGCTCAATACCCAGGTCGGTATAAATTCAAATGACCCTATTACTCCCACGGTGAATGTGACCCTCACGGGGAACGCAGTCATTGCAGGCCCGCACATTAACATTCAGACAACCTCTTACAACTGGCACGAACGCAGGAAGAACGCGTATTCCCGCTGGTACCTCCAGGTACAAAACGACGGGGACCAGCCCCTGAGCATTACGGCTCTCAATATGTCGGATTCTCACTTTTTTGTTGACCAGGGAGTGACGCTGCCTTTAAATATTCCTACGCTTCAGACAGCCAAAATCGGTTTATGGTATCATCCGACCGGGGCCGGTGCCAACAGCGGGACCCTGAGCATTGTTTCAAACGATGCCACGCAGAATCCTTTTATTGTCAACCTGGGTGGTACCGGTATTGATACGCTTTACCCCATGGGAACCCAGCTCTGGACTTACCTGATCAACGACGGATACGACAACAGTCCCAAATCAATAAGGCCCATCCCTGATATCACTGGTGATTCCGTTGCCGATGTGATTATTGGTTCGGAGGATGACTATGTCCGTTGTTTCAACGGTAATGCTTCGGTGACCGCGGATGTGATGTGGGAATACGACATTATCAACGGATCAGTCTATAATGAAAATGACATTGCAATCATAGACGACATCAATAATGATGGTTATAAAGATGTGATTTTGGGAACTACCGGAGGTAGCGAGTCTATCATTGCTCTTTCGGGGAAGACCGGGCAGCAGCTATGGAAACACGATACCCACGAATACGGTGGCGGGGGATGGGTTTACCAGGTCGAAGCGAAATATGATTATAACAACGACGGCTTCCCTGATGTTCTTGCCGCGGTTGGAGATGACGGGAACAATACCGGTCCTCACCGGGCGTATTGCCTTGATGGTAAGACCGGGCAGGTTATCTGGAGCAGGTCGACCCAGGGCGCTGCCTTTTCGGTGATCGGGGTTGAGGATTTCACAGGAGATGGCAAGCCCGATGTAGTCGCAGGGGCAACCAATGCAAGCCAGGCAAACGGCCGGGTCTTTGGCATGGATGGTGTTGACGGATCCATCAAATGGCAATTCAATCCTGCGGGTTCATCCACCTGGGCGTTGATACAGATTGACGATGTTACGGGAGATGGCATCAAAGATATAGCCTCGGGTGACTTCAGCGGGCATATCTATTTCGAGGATGCAGTGAACGGGGCGCAGGTGAAGAACCTGAATGTGGGCAATGATATCATCCTGCGTTTTGAATCTATGGGCGATGTGAACAACGACGGCCATCCTGATTTTCTTGTCGCGCACAGCGGATCCACCGGAATCGTCGTTGACGGTTTCAATGGCACCTTCCTCTGGCAGAAACCTCTTTCGGACCAGGCCTGGAATCTTACCAACATGGGCGATATCAACTGGGACGGGGTGAACGACGCAGCCATCGGCACACTATATAATAACAATAAAGCCTACTTCCTGAACGGGAAGAACGGCAACACGTTTACCTCGGTCCCCCAGGCAAATCCCTGTGATGCGGTTTCTTCAATCCCGGATATTGTGGGAGACCTGAGCCGTGAACTGATGGTGGGAGGTCGCGACGGATCTGTTTTCTGCCTTTCGGGCGGATATGACAGCTCCACGGTAGCCGTCAACGAGATAAAAAGCAAGGCATTGACTTTACGGATCTACCCGAATCCCTGCAAAGACAGGTTTAATGTTGCTTTAAACCTTCCCCAGCGTTCCGATATAAAAATTTCCATGAACGATATTACCGGCAGAACCATTTGTACAAAGCTTATTTCAGATGAATCCGCTGGTTCTCATACGTATAGTTTCAACCGGAATAATTTAACTTTTGACTTCGGACAGCGGAGCGTCGGCATCATAACAATCGAAACACGGCAAGGAGTGTTCCACGGGAAGGTTTTGTTCGGGGAATAGGATTTGATCTCCTATTGTTCTGAACTTCGCTTATAACCAATCTGCCTTCCTGGGCACTGCGGTGAATTTAGGGCTCACCCTTTCAGCAACTGCTCCTTTTTCTGCCGGAATTCCTGCTCAGTGATGATGCCTTTGATCATCAGCTGGTGCAGTTTTTCGATCTCTGCCGCCACCCCGGTAACGTTACCGCTTCCCTTGGAACCTATAGCGCTGGCATATTCGGCAGCCTGCCTCGACATCTGGTAATTCCTGTATTCTTCCTGCATCATGGTAATGGTATCCTTCAATAATTTCGGCTGCTCAACGGTACGATAGGTAGTGGAGCCCATCTCAGCAGCTGTCTGGATCTGGACATCCCCAAAACCGAACATTCGCCCCCAGATTGACTGGGTATAGGTGATATTATTGATCTTATCGATAGGGCATTCCTTCGAATTTCTTGTGAAAAGCCCGAATTCGTCAATGACCCTGAAATTTGTCACCGCCCAGAGATTGTTCTTCCTTTCAGCCATCTTATACAGAAAAAACAAAATGGCTATCAGGAAGAAAGCCAGTCCGCCGTATATCCAGCCTGCATAAATGATAAGGATGCCGGCAGCTATAATACCCAGCGAGATCAGGGCCGAAGGGACAAGCGTTATACCATGCGGCCTGATGGTCAGGGCCACTTTTTCATTCTCTTTCAACCTGGTTTTCATGGATACGTATTATTAATTTCAACTTTTAAAGTTAATAATTACTTCGCAATTCAACGTTCGTTATTCGATTATTCGAGTATTCAAGCCATAAGCCATAAGGCATGCGCCATGAGTAATTCAATATTCAAAATTCGTTGTTCAATATTCGATATTCAAATCTTCCCCCCTGTTAATAACCTTTCTTGCATCATTTCACCGAATGCTTTATTTTAGCAGTTCACAAACAAGGCATGCATTATGGCAACAAAGGTCAAGGTCTTTTCAGGACAGGTTTCGAAATACCTGTCCGAAAAAATAGCCCAGAGTTATGGGAGCGAACTGGGAAAAGTATCATTCCTTAGCTTTGCCGATGGTGAATTCCAGCCTTCGTTCGAAGAAAATATCCGGGGAACGGATGTATTCCTGGTGCAGAGCACCCAGCCGCCTTCTGACAATCTCCTGGAGCTGCTGATGATGATAGATGCAGCCCGCAGGGCTTCGGCCAGGACCATTGTAGCCGTTATCCCTTATTTCGGTTATGCGCGTCAGGACCGCAAAGACAAACCCCGGGTTTCCATCGCATCAAAACTTGTTGCCAACCTGCTTTCGGCAGCGGGTGTAAACCGGGTAATCACACTCGACCTGCATGCCGACCAGATCCAGGGATTCTTCGATGTGCCGGTGGATCACCTTTACGCTTCTTCTGTCTTTATCCCCTACCTGAAGACCCTTCACCTGAACAACCTCACTTTCGCATCGCCCGATACAGGCGGAACCCGCCGAGCAGGATCCTATGCGAAGTTCTTCCATACCGATTTTGTGATCTGCTACAAGCACCGTTCAAAACCCAATGAAATCGCAAAAATGGCCCTGGTCGGAGATGTTAAAGGCAGGAATGTGATTCTCCTCGACGATATTGTGGATACCGGGGGCACCCTTTGCAAAGCAGCACAGATCATCATGGATAACGGGGCCTCTTCGGTCAGGGCCATGGTTACCCATCCCATCCTTTCGGGCAATGCATACGAGATGATCGAAGCCTCGGCGCTTACCGAACTCATTGTTACGGATACCATCCCACTGAAAAAAGAAAACCCGAAAATAAAAGTTATTACCACTTCGGACCTCTTTGCTGAAGTCCTCCGCAGGCTTAAAAAGAAGGAATCAATCTCTTCGTTGTTTAAGTTTTAGGACGTTTTGCTATCTCGCTACTTTCTTTTTCCCTTCGTGATCCCCATTCTGGTGGAGTATCATTTTCGTTATACTCCCATCGGGATCAGCAATGAATTCAACTTTTGCATCCACGATTTTAAGGAAAAAGATATTTGCTGATTCGGCAAACATCTCGAATTTTCCCTGCCCTGTTGCCTGGCCCATGAGGTGCCCATTCTCTAAAGTCACTGTTATTGAAAACCCTGGGGCAAGTTGGTATTCTCCTGTGAATTTCTGCATCTCTTCGGGCCTTAGGGTTACCTCAAAATGAACCGGCACCTGTTTATCGGTTTTTGGCCAGCTTGATGAAGCTTGCCCCAGAGCCCGGTAATTAACGGTAGTTACCTTCCCTGCCTTATCCGAAACAAATTCATAAAAAGACATTCCCTCATTGTAAAAGAATTTATTGGAAGCGTAGGGTGTGAGCAGGAATTGCTGTCCGCCGGTCCTTTGTGAATAGAGTTTTCCTCCTTTGAACGTAATCACCCTTTGCTCTTTTGATGTATTTTCATAAACCCCTGTGTATTTCTTCAGGGTAAGCGTGTCAACTGCCATTGCTTTCATCACAGGCATCTTTCCGGCTGCCAGAGCTGCCATCTTAAATGCGGCATTATCGGGCGAATTCCCGTCGCAGTTTGAAAAAACCGCCACGAAAATATCCTCAGCCGGCATATATATTCCCATCGTGAGGAAGCCATTGATGCCGCCATTATGCCATATGGCCTGGCTTCCAAAGATCTCGCCTATTTCAAGCCCGTAGCCGTAACCAGCCGTTGAGCCGTCCTTAAGCTTATACGGAACAACTGCTTTTGCAAAGGTTCCAGGTTTGATGATCCTGCCCGAGCGAACACCTTTGGTCCAGGTGTAAAGGTCATCCACCGTTGATAATAAAGAACCTGCTGCATATGGCTGGGTCATGCTCAGGTAGGATGAATTGATATAGCCTGAATCGGCTTTGCTGTAACCCTCCACCCGGTTTTTTACGATATCCTTTGAGTGTTCATAGCTTGTATGCTCAAGGCCGAGAGGTTTCAGGATATGCTTCATCAAATAGTTTTCATAGGTTTCCCCGCTGGCTTTTTCAATGATATAACCAAGCAGTATATAACCGGAATTGTCATATTGGTATTTCGTTCCGGGTTCAAAATCCATCGGCTGGTCCTTGAAAAAATCGACAATCTCTTTTGGCGTCATATCCTTACTCTTCATTTCATCAGTCCATTCCTTCATCCCCGTATAATCTTTAATCCCCGAGCTGTGGGTTAAAAGGTGTTCCACTGTGATCTTGTATCCATGGGTGGGATAATCGGGAATAAATTTCGTGATCTCGTCCTGTAGCGCCAGTTTGCCCTGTTCTTCCAGTTGGAGAATTGCAACGGCTGTGAATTGCTTGGTAATCGAGCCGATACGGAAGATCATGCCGGGCTGCATTGGGACATTCAGTTCAAGGTTGGCTTTACCGAAAGCTTTCCGGTATACCACCTCTCCTTTCTTCATGACCAGGGCGGCACAGCCCGGTGCATCAGCTTTGAACTGTGAAGACAGGATCTTGTCGAACTCGGCAGTGTTTTTATTTTGCGCAATTACTGCGGATGAAAGTGTCATGGAAACAGTCATCCACAAACATAAATAAACAATCTTTTTCATGGGAAATTTGATTTAATGAGAGCTTGAGACGTGAAACAGTGGGGGAAAGTTACAAAATTAAAATTTCGCCACTTCGCTATCTCGCTACTTATTCTTACCTTTGCACCCCAATTAAAAAAACAATCCATTATGAAAACGGTATCATTGAGCGGCTCCCTTAGAGGAAGCGTAGGGAAAAAAGATGCCAAACTGCAGCGCAGGGCGGGTAAAATTCCCTGTGTTCTGTATGGTGGTCCTGAACAGATCCACTTCGTGGCAGACGAAAAAAGTTTTTCCAAAATCCTGTTCACCCCTGAAGTCAACCTGATCAAGATCACGATCGACGGGAAAGAGTACGACACCATTTACCAGGAAATCCAGTTTCATCCTGTAACCGACAAGCTTCTGCATGTCGATTTTCTGCAGGTCCTTCCCGATAAGCCGGTAGTCATTGCTATTCCGGTTAAATGTGAAGGAGTGTCACCCGGAGTTCTCCGCGGCGGCCGGCTTGAGAAAAAAATGCGTAAGGTCAAGATCAAAGCTTTGGCAAAAGATCTTCCTGATTATGTTTTGATCGATATCAGCCCGATGGACATTGGGGATTCGGCCAAGATCAGCGACCTGAAGATTGACAATGTCACATTCCTTGATGCCCCGAATAACGTGGTTATTGGTGTACGCACCGCCCGCGTGGTAGTAGAGGAAGTTGTTCCCGGAGCCGAAGCAGTTGTTGAAGGCGCCGAAGGTGCAGAAAAGAAAGAAGAGGGAAAGAAAGAAGAAGGCAAGAAGGAAGGAAAATAATCCCTTATTCAACAATACATTTTATGAAGACGCCGGACATTCGCCCGGCGTCTTTGTTTTCGGCCGGGAGCAGTTCCGTATAAGCCGGCCGCGTTTTTAATTCCGGGGTTTCCATGCCCTGTATTCGGGGGCAGGACCAAGGTTTTTGGGGACTTCCCCTTTGTGCACCGATTTTCCCAACAGGTTCTCAATGGCCTGGAATTTCCGCTGTTCCTTGGGACTGATAAAGGTCACGGCAATGCCAGATGCAGCTGCACGGGCGGTACGCCCGATACGGTGAATATAATCCTCGGCATCATGGGGCACATCGTAATTGATCACCATGTCGATATTTTCGATATCGATGCCGCGCGAAACTATATCGGTTGCCACCAGAACGTTCAGCGATTTATTCCTGAAACGGTTAAGCACCTCTTCCCTTTCCTTCTGTTCCAGGTCCGAATGGATCTCCGATACATTCAGGCCCATCTGGTGAAGGGCACGGCTTAATATCTTGGTCGAGCTCTTGGTTGAACAAAACACAAGCACTGTCCTGCCTTTGGCTCCCTGCAACAGATATTGGGTCAAAGGAAGCTTCTGGTTATCATACACAGAATAAGCCAGCTGAAGTATCTTTTCGGCAGGTTTTGACATCGCTATGTTGATCTCCACAGGCTCTTTCAGGACTTTCTGGGCCATTTGCCTGATTGCTTTGGGCATGGTCGCCGAGAACATCAGGGTTTGCCTTTCCTTCGGAAGCAGGTTTACCAGCTTCATGATGTCATCGTAAAACCCCATATCCAGCATCCGGTCGGCTTCATCAAGTATAAGATATTCAACATTGGAGAAGTCAACATATCCCATGTTCACATGGGCGATCATCCTGCCGGGGGTGCAGATCACCAGGTCGGATCCTTCGGTGAGGGCTTGTTTTTCGCGGTTGAATACCATGCCTTCGGTACCACCGTAAATTGCGATGGAACTTACCGGGGTAAAATAAGAAAGCCCCTGCATATGCTGGTCTATCTGCACCGCAAGTTCACGGGTGGGAACAATGATCAGGGCCCTTACGTTTCCCTTTTCTTCGGAGGTCATCAATTTTTGTATGAGCGGAAGAAGGAAGGCGGCTGTTTTGCCTGTCCCTGTCTGCGCCGTTCCAATAAGGTCCATTCCCTGCATGATTACGGGTATCGCCTGCTCCTGGATGGGAGTGGCGGTTTCGAATCCCAGGGCATGTATCCCTTCCTCCAGCTGAGGCTCAAAGCCAAATTCATTAAAATTCATATGCAAAGATACTCAAAATCGCGATGGGCTGATAAGGCGATGAATGCGACAGCTTTCCGTTGAACCTGTAACTTCACTGCAATGAAGCAGGCTAATCCTTGTCTTTGATTATCACCTCCCTGACCAGGTATGTCTCTATCGTTTTATAATCCAAAAAAGCATGGATATCCTTGTAAACCCTTATCATATTGGGGATCATGGTGAAAGGATTTCCGAAGAAACGGAAAGGAAGCAAAAGGTCGGCACGTGTGCAAAAATGTTCCTCAACAATACCTTCCCAGGCTTCGCTGTCACCGGCCTGATCCTTTAGCACCACGTTGCGGTTATAATGCCATAAAGGATGGATGCGCAACGACAATGGAGTATGGCTGTTATGCCAGCGGTCAAGAAATACTTCCTGGCTTATGCCGGGCTTGCGCCTGAACAAGGTAAGCAGGCAAACACCGGGTGTTATAACAGCATTTTCCCAGGACTTCTGATATTCAACCGGCAGGGCTTCCTCCACGGAATAAGAGCCGGCAAACCTGCCGGCCGGGTTTTTTAATTCCTTCATGTACTGGCCCAGAAGGGTCCGCACATCGGAAACAGGCAGATTGTCGGTAAAACAGACTGACATAAGCCCGATCTTGTCCTTTCTGAAAGGGATAACCGAAATAACGGGCGGAGTTGAATCGGTGAATGTTATATGCAATTTATAAGGCTGGCAGGTTTCCGATACCAGTCCTGCAAGCCTAAGCATGAAGTCAATAAAAGAAGAATATGAGGCTTCACGGGTCCCCCTGTATATCAAAATAAGTTTCTGCATAAATAAAACTTCAGTACAAAGATAAAAACAAAGTCCAAAGTCAATATTTCTTTAATTTTGAATAGCTTTTCAGATCCTGGTTTTTGGATTTACTGCGGATGGCCTAAATCGTTTATCAAGCATGAAATATCTTATTGCAGGGCTCGGGAATATAGGGGATGATTATACCGATACCCGTCATAATATCGGCTTCATTGTTGCTGATGCCCTTGCCCTGGAAGGGAAAGCGGTGTTCAAGGCCGAACGTCACGCCTCCATGACCAGGGTTTCACTCAAAGGACGCATCATGGTTGTGATCAAACCCTCAACCTATATGAACCTTAGCGGCAAAGCCATAAGGTATTGGATGCAAAAGGAGGACATCCCCCTGGAAAACATCCTGGTGGTTGTGGATGACCTTGCCCTTCCGCTGGGAGCTTTGAGGATGCGAAAAAAAGGCAGCGACGGGGGGCATAATGGTCTCATCAGCATCATAGAGCACCTTGAATCGAACGAATTCACCCGTATCCGTTTTGGCATTGGGAGCGATTATGCAAAAGGGTACCAGGTTGATTATGTTCTGGGCCGCTGGACTGGTGAGGAGACCAAAACCCTCATCCCCCGGGTGAAAGAAGCGGTTGAGATGATCAAGAGCTTTGTGCTGATCGGCCCCGACAGGACGATGAATGTTTTCAACAAAAGGGGGGAAGGGGTGTGAGGAGGATGTACAATGTAGAATGTACCATGTACAAATAATTGGTTGGTTCTTTTCCTGCTAAATTGATACTATGCGCATAGGTTTTGTACAGTTCGCCCCCTGCTTCGGTGAAAAAGAAAAGAATTTCACTTCTGTAAGGGAATTGCTTAAAGGCTGCAAAGCCGATCTGCTGGTGCTGCCTGAGCTTTTTGCAACCGGATATACCTTTATTTCTGTGGATGAAGTGAATGGGTTTTCGGAAAGCCTTGAAGGGGAAACCGCGGCATTCGCCAGGCAGCTGGCCGTTTCAACAGGAGCTGTGATCGTTGCAGGTTTCATTGAACGCGAAAATGGCTGTTATTATAACGCGTCTCTGTTGGCTGATGCGACCGGACTGCTTGCTGTTTACCGTAAGATTCACCTCTTCAATAAAGAAAAACTCTGGTTCTCTCCCGGGAACAGGCCTCCCCAGGTTGTCACCGTAAGGGATATGAAGATCGGGATGATGATCTGCTTCGACTGGATCTTCCCCGAAACCTGCCGCAGCCTGGCATTACAAGGGGCACAGGTCATCGCGCATCCTTCCAACCTGGTGCTTCCCTGGGCCCAGCAGGCCATGACCACCCGCTGCCTTGAAAACCGTGTTTTTGCAGTTACTGCCAACCGGATCGGCAGGGAACAAAGGGGGGATGATGATTTTACGTTTACAGGCCAGAGCCGGATCACCGGCTGCAAAGGCGAAGTCCTGGCTTCAGCCCCTGAGGATGAAACCTGTTTGAGCATCATTGAGATAGACCCCGCCCTGGCTGATGACAAATCGGTCAATCCTTACAACGACCTGCTCAGCGACCGCCGCAGCCAATTTTATAGCTTATGAAGAAGTCAGCTTACCTGCTCGGTATCGACATCGGCAGTTCTTCGGTAAAGGCTGCAATTGTAGATGCCGAAAGCGGGATCTGCCTTGCCTCGGCCTATTCCCCTGTTTCGGAGATGCAGATATCGGCTGCCCGGCCGGGATGGGCCGAACAGAATCCTTCGGACTGGGAACATCATGCAAAAGAAGCTATCGGCAAAGCTTTGCAAAAAGCTGCACTCGGGAGTTCGGGGATCAGGGCCATAGGCATCACTTACCAGATGCACGGTCTTGCGTGTCTCGATAAAAACGGGATTGTGCTCCGCCCTTCCATCATCTGGTGCGACAGCCGGGCCGTGGACATTGGGAACAAGGCTTTTGAACAACTCGGGCATGAATTCTGCCTCAGGCATTACCTGAACTCCCCGGGCAATTTCACTGCATCCAAACTCAGATGGGTTAAAGAGAACGAGCCTCAGGTCTTTGATAAAACCAATACCATTATGCTTCCCGGCGACTGGCTGGCATTCAGGCTTACAGGCGAGAGACTCACCACCAGGTCGGGCCTTTCCGAGGCCATCCTCTGGGATTTTGAACACAAGGGGCTGGCAACAACACTGATCGACCATTACGGAATTCCCCAGGGGATGATCCCGGCTGTATGCGATACTTTTTGCATACAGGGCCGGCTTCATAAGGAAGCGGCAAAGGCTTTTGGCCTTCCCGAGGGGATACCCCTAAGCTATCGTGCGGGAGACCAGCCCAACAATGCTTTTTCCCTGAAAGCTCTCGATCCCGGGGATATAGCCGCAACTGCAGGCACATCGGGGGTCGTTTACTGCGTCACCGACAAACCTGCATTTGATCTGCAGTCGAGGGTAAATACGTTTGTTCATGTGAACGACAGTATGGAAGCCCCGAGAAACGGGGTTCTGCTTTGCATCAACGGAACGGGGATCAGCAATTCCTGGATACGCAGGATTGGAGGATCAGTTTCCTATGACGAGATGAATGACAGGGCCGGCCAGGTATGTGCAGGTTTGGACGGATTGTCGTTCATCCCCTTTGGAAACGGGGCCGAACGTATGCTGAACAACGCCTCCGTTAATGCATCCTTCGAAAACATTGACTTTACAAGGCATTCACAAAGTCATATGTTCAGGGCCGTGCAGGAGGGCATTGCCTTTGCTTTCAGGTACGGACTGGATATCATGGCCGGTATGGACATCAGGCCGGGAGTGATCCGCGCCGCCCATACAAATATGTTCCTGAGCCCGGTGTTTACAAGCACCCTGGCGAACCTGGCTTCAGTGAGCATCGAATTGTATAATACCAATGGAGCCACAGGCGCAGCCCTGGGAGCTGGCCTGGGCGCAGGGATTTACTCATCCGCCAACGAAGCCTTTGGTAATCTTAAATGCATCAGCAGGATTTACCCAGGCAAAGACCAGGAAATAATTACAGCCTGTTATCATCAATGGGAAAAACTAATCCGCACAAAACTCTTAAAGTAAAATGAGAACTTTCGTTATAAAAACACTTTCAGTATTGTTCGCATTTGGATGTTCTCTCTTTGTTTGCGGGGAACTGCAGGCCAGAGGGAATTCAGGTCCGACTGAACTGAAAGTAAATAAGGGCTTCCTGAAGATCGAAGTTGTCAAGGATAATATTCTTCATCTGACTTTTGCCAGAAACAAAGGATATGCATCTCACAGCAAGTTCATACAAAAACGGGATTCTCAAGCCGGGGTATTTTATAAAATCTCGAAAAAACCATGGACCCTGCGCACTTCGCGTTTGATTTGCGAGTTGCCTGAAAAATCAGGGAAGCTGATCATCAGGGATACCTCCGGCCGCAGCGTTTACCTTGAAGCCGCCATACCGGGTGAATTACGCGACACCCTCATCCGCGAGAAGAAAACATACAGCATACGCCAAACCTTTATCATAGACCCGGGTGAAGGCCTGTATGGCCTGGGCAGTCAGACCGGCGGATTGCTGAACTTGCATATGCGAAACCAGGGCCTCTTGCGTGAAAATACGAATGTGGCTATTCCCTTCCTGTTTTCGACAAAGAACTATGGAATTTTCTGGGACAATCCCTCGCGTACCAGGTTTCAAAGCAGCGAAACTGAAATGTCGTTTCATTCTGAATCGGCCGGGGCCATTGACTTTTACATCATTACCGGGAACAATGCCGATGAGGTTATTGCAGCTTACAGGCAGCTTACCGGCCAGGTTCCCATGCTCCCACGCCTGGCATACGCTTACCTGCAAACGGGTGAAAAAAATAAAAGCCCTGAAGAGGTCAGGCATATTACAAAGGAATACCGTTCAAGAAACATCCCCATGGATTTTAGCATGCAGGATACATGCCTTCCCGATACCGTAAGGGTATACGATAATCCCCTGAAAACTGCCGGTTCAAAACGGGGCATTATCCTTACACCTTCATCCTGGCCCGGGCAGCAGCGTACCGGCGCTATTACCTGCCAGGGAGTTGTTCCATCAGATTTTGAAAGCCTGAAGCAGCAGATCACAATAGCCGTGAATTTCGGCATGAGCGGCAACCCATACTGGAGCACGGCTATCGGTGGATCTCTTCCCTCGGTTGTTGGAGGTGGACATACCCCGGCCATCGCCGACCTGGCCTGGTGCGAACTCTATCTCCGCTGGTTCCAGTTTGCTGCATTCTGCCCTGTTTTCCGTACTCCCGATAGCGCCACGGGATATGAAATCTGGAAATTCGGTGAAAAAGGATCGGTGCTGTACGAAACCCTGCTGCAATGGGTCGGGCTCAGGTACAGGATACTCCCTTATATTTATTCACTGGCCTGGAAAATGCATGCCGATGGGTATACCCTCTTGCGTGGTCTGCCAATGGATTTCAAGACCGACACAACTGTATACAATATCGCTGATGAGTATATGTTCGGCACTGCCTTCCTGCTTAAGCCCGTCACCTCACAGCAGTATTTCAGGCCGCGTCACGACACTGCCACTGAACCGCAGAACCTGCGTGTTCAGATTGATTCCATCAATTTCTACCTTCCTGCAGGTACAGCCTGGTATGATTTCTACACTGGGAAAAGGTTTGAAGGCGGGCAAACGATTTTAACCCCTTCGCCCCTCGAGGTCATTCCTGCCTTTGTCCGCGCCGGCAGCATTGTTCCGTATGGCCCATTGATGCAATATGCATGCGAAAAACCATCAGATCCTGTTGACCTGAGGATTTACCCCGGGGCCGACGGGGATTTCGTTTTGTATGAAGATGAAAACGACGGCTACAATTATGAGAAAGGCACATATTCCCTTATTCCGATACACTGGAACGACAAGGAACAAACAGTCACCATCGGCCCTCGCGAGGGTGAATTTCCCGGGATGCTGAAGCAGCGCAGCTTCAGGGTCGTTCTTATTTCGCCAACCATCCCCGATGGCTTTACCGAAGCCGGGGTCACACAGAAATCGTTCAAATATTACGGATCAGGAATATCAGTAAAAATTAAATAAACCCAATGTTATGAGTTCCTCTGAATTCTTTCCCTCTATCGGGAAAATCGCTTATGAAGGCCCCCAATCCAAAAATCCCCTGGCATTTAAATGGTATAATGCTGCCCAGGAAATCGGCGGCAAATCAATGAAAGACCACCTCAGGTTTGCAGTGGCTTACTGGCACAGCTTCTGCGGCGGGGGTTCCGACCCCTTTGGCCGTGGTACAAGGATCTTCCCCTGGGACGATGTGTCGGACCCTATGGATAAAGCAAAGATCAGGATGGATTTTGCTTTTGAGTTCATCTCCAAAATGGGAATCCCCTTTTATTGTTTTCATGATTTTGACCTGGCGGATGAGGGAGCGGGTATAATTGAATCGGAGAAACGCCTGCAAGTCATGGTCGATTATGCCAGTCACAAACAGGAGGATACCGGGATACAGCTGCTGTGGGGGACTGCTAATCTTTTCTCCCATCCCAGGTATATGAACGGAGCTGCTACAAATCCCGATTTCAGGGTGGTAGCCAGGGCTGCAACCCAGGTTAAAAACGCAATTGACGCAACCATTGCGCTGGGCGGGACGAATTACGTTTTCTGGGGAGGCAGGGAGGGATATCTTTCGCTGCTCAATACCGACATGAAGCGTGAGAAAGACCATCTTGCAGCTTTCCTTGCAATGGCCCGGGATTATGGACGGAAACAGGGATTTACCGGTACATTCCTCATCGAGCCGAAGCCCATGGAACCCAGCAAGCACCAGTATGACTTTGACGCTGAAACAGTGATTGGATTCCTTCGCCATTACGGCCTGGATAAAGACTTCAAACTGAACATCGAGGTGAACCATGCAACCCTTGCAGGCCATACCTTTGAGCATGAGCTGCAGTGTGCGGCCGATGCCGGACTTCTTGGCAGTATCGACGCAAACCGCGGCGACTACCAGAACGGCTGGGATACCGACCAGTTCCCTGTCGATCTTTACGAAACAACCAAAGCCATGCTGGTGATCGTTGAAGCAGGCGGGTTTACCAACGGGGGTATTAATTTCGACGCCAAGATCCGCAGGAATTCCACCGATCCCGAAGATCTCTTTATCGCCCATATCACGGCCATGGATATCTTTTCACATGCCCTTATAGCCGCTCACCTCATACTTGGCAGTTCACCTTATAAAACCTGGTGGAAAACACGGTATGCCTCTTTCGACAGCGGCAGGGGAGCTGAGTTTGAGGCAGGGAAACTTTCCCTGGAAGACCTGCGGAACCTGGCCCTGGAGTATGGGGAGCCGGAACAGATCAGCGGGAAACAGGAAAAATTCGAACAGTTGCTGCATATGTATTTTTAACCATAAACCGCGACTCGTAATTCACCATTCAATGTTCAATATCCGATATTCAAACTAAATGACTTCATCCCCCAAATTAAAACCCTACATCGCTCTTCTGACCCTCGTGGCCACTCTTGGTGGGCTGCTGTTCGGATATGATACCGCGGTGGTTAACGGAGCCGAAAAATCCCTGGTTGGCCTGTTTATCCTGAAAGCCCTGGATCCCATGCAATCCGCCTATGCGTTCAGCCTCATCAGCCAGTACCGCATCCTTGTTGCTTTGGTGTTTTACCTGGTGCTGATGGTTGTTTCGGGCCAACTTATCCGGCTGCTGGGCTTTAAAAAAGGCGGGACCATCAGCCTGCTTTTAATGATTGTCCTTACAGCCTGTATTGTAATTTACCTTGGCCGGCCCATGCCCACGGCCGGCGACAGCCCCGAAATAAAAGGCTGCCTCGACTCGGTGAAAGGTTTCGTAATCGCCAGCGCTTTGATTGGATGCATCATAGGCGGGGCTTTGGCTGGATTCGTCTCCAAATCACTGGGACGGAAAAAAGGACTGATCCTCTCGGCCCTGGCATTCACGGTTTCGGCCATAGGAGCCTGGAGACCCGAGGCGTTCAATTTTTTCGGCACCCTCGATGTATATTCTTTCGTCGTTTATCGTATTATCGGTGGTATTGGCGTAGGCCTTGCTTCCATGCTTTCACCCATGTACATCGCCGAGATCGCCCCGGCGAACATCAGAGGGAAACTGGTTTCATGGAACCAGTTTTCCATTATTTTCGGTATGCTGATCATTTATTTCGTGAACTGGTTCATTGCGAAAAGGGGCGATGAAGCCTGGCTTATCAGCGAAGGCTGGAGGTGGATGTTCTTCTCGGGGATCATCCCCAGCGGTATTTTCCTTATGCTGCTGTTCTTTGTTCCCGAAACTCCCCGTTTTTTAGTGATGAAAGGCAGGGATGATAAAGCCCTTAAAGTTTTAAGGCGGATATCGGGTGAGGGCGATGCCGGCAGGATACTCGGCGAGATCAAAGACACATTGCATGAATCAGCTGTTCCCTGGCTTTCCTATGGGTTCTTCGTGATCTTTATTGGGATCATGCTCTCGGTCTTCCAGCAGTTCGTGGGGATCAACGTGGTTCTTTACTATGCCGGGAATATCTTCAGGAACATGGGGGCCAGCACCGGTTCTTCGCTTTTACAGACCATCATCGTCGGTGCAATCAACCTGCTTTTCACCGTCGTTGCCATTTTGTCGGTGGATCGCTTTGGCCGCAGACCCCTGATGATCATGGGCGCCCTTGCCATGGGTGCAAGCATGACCTGCCTGGGATTTGCATTTTACTTCGGGAAGCCCGGCCTGCTTGCACTGGTGTTCATGCTCATTTATACTGCAGGTTTTGCCATGAGCTGGGGCCCTGTTACCTGGGTCCTGCTTTCGGAGATCTTTCCGAATTCCATACGTGGCGCCATGTCCATAGCCGTTGCGGCCCAATGGATAGCAAACCTCCTTATTTCATGGACCTTTCCCATCCTGAACGATAATTCCTGGCTTACCGGCCTTTTCAATCATGGATTTTCATACTGGATATACGGGCTTATGGGATTCCTTGCCGCCATGTTCGTTTGGAAACTTGTCCCCGAAACCAAAGGCCGCAGCCTGGAAGAAATCGAAAAGTTCTGGGTAAAATAATTTGTACATGGTACATTGTACATTGTACATCCTTTCAGATCCAGCCTTGTATCCAATAATACCCCAACGCAAAGAACTCCCGTATGATCAGTTCCTCGTAATGCAGCTGGGTCCAGAACTGGTAGCGCAGGGTGATATTGTTCCCTATATCAGGGACCCAGAGGCGGCCGCCCAGCTTTCGTCCTTTAAAGCTCAGATCCGATTCTATGGCTTCTTCAAACGCCGGAACGCCATCCACCTTCAAAAAACCTGCTTTCCTGAATGTAAGCACTGCTCGTCGCAGATGCTCAGGTGAGGTGACGATCAGTAAAGATTTGAATTTCGAATATTGAACATTGAATTTTGAATTATGATCAACTTCAACATTCGATATTCGTTGATCAATATTCGAAATTATATTTAACACATTCAGCGCCTCGGCCCGGGTGTTAGTACCTGAATCCTCGAAAATAATACGCTCAGGAGCTACCCCGCGGATAACAAGCTCTTTCTTCATTCCATTGATGGAACTCAGGCTGTCGCGGGTGTTTCCGGGAAGTGCAACAATCACTTTTGCCCGGTTAAAGTAATTCGCTGTTTTAGCTGCATACCAGCAGCGCATCAATCCGCTCTCGCTGGGCATCCCTCCTCCCCCGAGAACTACGATATAATCCGGCGGACGGTTCAGTGAAGCTTTTGAAACACTAAGTCCGTACCACATCCAGAAAGGCCCCGATGTGAAAGCCAGGATTATGATAAGAGCAAACATCCCGCCCATGCTTATCATAAATATTTTCAGAAATTTCTTCATCAGGCCATCATGATGTTTCATGCTCATCAAAGATAAAAACTTCCTCGATTGTCATACCGAAAACACGGGAAATATCATAGGCAAGCCTGAGAGAAGGATTGTACTTGTTCTTTTCAAGGAACACTATCGTTTCCCTTCTCACCCCAACCCGCCTGGCAAGTTCGTCCTGTGTGATGTCGAGCCCTAGACGCAGCTCCCTGATCCGGTTATTCATCTTTCAGCCCCCAGATCTTGATGACCACGATTGATATGATATAAACCCCTAACATGATCAGTATTCCCGTCTGCAGAATGTCCGTAGGAGGCTTGCTCAGACGCCTCTCAGCTATCATCAGCCCTATCCAGCACCAAACTGAGATGCGAAATGCCAGGGATGATGCTTTCCTGTAAATCTTTTCTATGCGTTCATCCCTGATCGGATCTCCTTTAAAGGAGGACCATAAATTTGAGGCTCCCTGGTACAGCCCGAATGCGGAAATGATGATCAGAAGTATGCCCTGAACCCAATCTGTCCATGAGGATCTGATGACCAGGGGACTGAATACCATATGTATTCCATTGGCCAGCAGCAAGACGCCGAATAATACAAGAAAAAAAGATCGTTTCATTGTTCAGATGTTAAATATTTCTAACGCAAAGTTAGATATTTCTAACATCTAAAGTCAAGCTTTTTGAAAAATATTTTTTTAAGCCCGGAAAATCCATTTAATTCAATGCCCCCGAGAAAATCTGAAGGAGCATATGCAGAAAAAACTTTCTGCCCCCCAGTGCCCAGTACCCAGTACCCAGCTACCCTCTGATCCTCTTCGTCACAACCGCCGACACCTCATCCATGGCGATCCTCTCCTGCAACATGCTGTCCCTGTCGCGGATGGTTACGGTATTATCCTGCAGCGTCTGGTGGTCGATGGTTATGCAATACGGGGTGCCGAGAGCATCCATTCGGCGGTAACGGCGGCCTATGGTATCTTTCTCTTCGTAGAAGCAACGGTGGTCGTACATCAGCTTATCCATGATCTCACGGGCTTTTTCGGGGAGGCCGTCTTTCTTGACGAGAGGAAGCACGGCTACTTTGATGGGCGCCAGTTTTGCGGGTATGCCCAGCACAACACGTTCGCTTCCGTCTTCCAGCTTTTCTTCACGGTAGGCCTGGCTTAAAACCGCCAGGAAGGTACGGTCAAGCCCGATGGAAGTCTCTACGACATAAGGCACATAGCCTTCGTTCAGTTCGGTATCGAAATACTGTATTTTGCGGCCCGAGAATTTCTGATGGGCCGAGAGATCGAAATCGGTGCGGCTGTGAATGCCCTCGATTTCCTTGAAACCGATGGGGAATTCAAATTCAATATCGGCTGCGGCATTGGCATAATGGGCCAGCTTGTCATGGTCGTGGAAGCGGTATTTGCCGGCAGGCATTCCCAGTGAAAGATGCCATTTCATCCGCTCTTCCTTCCAGTATTCATACCATTTCATCTCTTCGCCCGGCTTCACGAAAAACTGCATCTCCATCTGTTCGAACTCCCTCATGCGGAAAAGGAACTGCCTTGCCACGATCTCGTTGCGGAAAGCTTTCCCCGTTTGCGCAATCCCGAAAGGGATCTTCATACGGGCAGTCTTCTGGACATTCAGAAAATTCACGAAAATCCCCTGGGCCGTTTCAGGGCGAAGGTAGATCTCGTTGGCATCTTCATTCACCGAGCCCATCTGGGTCGAGAACATCAGGTTGAACTGCCTTACTTCGGTCCAGTTCTTGGTTCCTGAAACAGGACAAACAATCCCAAGTTCTTCGATGAGCAGTTTTACATCAGCAAGGTCATTGCGTTCCAGTGCAGGATAAAAACGTTGTTTCACCGCATTGATCTTGTCAAGGTATTCTTTCACCCGGGGGTTTGTTTCCCGGTACATTTTTTCATCGAAAGTTTCACCGAAACGGATGCGGGCTTTTTCAACTTCCTTGCTAATCTTGTCTTCAACTTTCTGTATATGGTCCTCAATTAATACATCGGCACGGTACCTTTTCTTCGAATCTTTGTTGTCGATCATGGGATCACTGAAGGCATCCACATGTCCTGAAGCTTTCCACACCATGGGGTGCATGAAGATAGCGGCATCAATGCCAACAATATTCTCATGGTACTGGACCATTGAATTCCACCAGTATTCACGGATATTGTTCTTTAGCTCAACACCAAAAGGACCGTAATCATAAACCGCGCTTAATCCGTCGTACAATTCGCTTGAAGGAAATACAAAACCGTACTCCTTGGCATGGGAAATGATCTTCTTGAATAATTCTTCGTTATTGGCCATCTGTCGAATTAATTGGCCGCAAAATTAGGGCTTTTTCTCTAAATTTACCTGCTCATAACGATCATTGCCATGAAAACAAACCGTCGTAATTTCCTAAGGACAGCAGCTGCAGGGATCGCTGCTGCATCACTTGCCGATTTCAGCAGCTTTGCTTCAAGCCCAAATTCCATCAGCCTTCCATCTCCTGAACGAAAAGGTAAAAGCGTGATGGGCTTTGCCGCCGAACCATTGAAAACGGTGAGGATAGGTCTTGTCGGATTGGGAATGCGGGGGATGGATACCCTGGGCCGTCTTCTTTATGTGGATGGGGTTGAGATCGCTGCAATCTGCGATGTGATCTCCGAACGCGTCGTCCAGGGTAAGAAACTCGTCACTGATGCCGGCAGGAAGGAGCCGGTGGGCTATTCCAAAGGCGAAGAGGACTGGATGAACCTATGCGAACAGAAAGACTTAGACCTGGTTTACAGCTGTACTCCATGGCTGCTGCACACTCCCGTTTCGGTGTATGCCATGAAACAAGGCAAGCATGCGGCCACCGAGGTCCCGGCTGCAACCTCGCTTGAGGAATGCTGGGAACTGGTGAATACTGCCGAAGAAACCCAAAGGCATTGCATGATGCTTGAAAACTGCTGTTACGATTTCTTCGAATTGAATACCCTGAACATGGCCCGGCAGGGGGTTTTCGGCGAGATCATGCATGCCGAAGGCGCATACATCCACGACCTGCGCTGGCTCAAGTTTGATAAGGAGAAAGGATATGCCGGGATGTGGAGGCTTAAGTTCAGCCGCAACCATAACGGGAACCCATATCCCACGCACGGGCTTGGTCCGGTTGCCCAGATCCTGTGCATCAACCGCGGCGACCGTATGGAATACCTAAATTCCATCTCGACCAAACAGGTGGGAATGAGCCTGTATGCAAAGGAAAAACTGGGGCCCGAAAGTCCCGAAGCTTTGCAGCCGTATGCTCTTGGCGATATGAACACAACGGTGATACGCAGCGTTAACGGCAAAACCATCATGATACAACATGATACCACCAGTCCCCGGCCCTATAGCCGGATCCACATGGTCGTCGGCACCAAAGGCATGGCAAGGAAGTATCCCCTTGAACAGATCGCCCTGGAGCCAAAAGCCCATGAATGGCTAAAAGATGAGGATTTTAAAAAATTGATGGCGGATTACGAACACCCGCTAAGCAAGCAGATAGGTGAAAAAGCAAAACAGGTTGGAGGCCATGGCGGAATGGACTTCATCATGGATTCCCGCCTCAGTTACTGCCTGCGCAAGGGCCTGCCCCTTGACCAGGATGTGTATGATGCCGCCACCTGGTCATCCATCGTAGAACTCAGCAATATATCGGTGAATATGCGTGGGAATTCAGTGGAAGTCCCCGATTTCACCCGTGGCGCCTGGCAGGGTGCAAAACCGTTGGGGATAGTGACAATGGAATAGGTAGCGAAATATGTTTGTCCTTATCCGGGATTTTACCTGATATTTCAAAGGTTTCCCCGATTTTGCTTTGCAGGTCACGTATTTGTCGCTATTTTTACTTTACCAAAATTTTTTCTTATGAAAACATTGATTTCCCTCCTGGTTGTGGCATTGCCCGTTTCAGCAATCTGCCAGCTGCCGTTTCATCCTCCTGTCACAGAGAAGAAGCCTGTGACTGATACTTTGCACGGCTACTTCCTTACCGACCAGTACCGCTGGCTCGAAGACAAGACCGACAACAAGGTCATAGACTGGACAAAAGCCCAGCACGATTATACCGTGTCATACATGAAAGCTACCCAGAAAGATCATCCGGGGCTTCGTGATGAGATCACGGCTTACGTTGACAGGGATTATGAAAGCGCACTCGACAAAGAAGGGAAACGCATATTCCAGACCATCAAAAAGAAAGGTGATAAACAGTATTCCCTTTACACCATGCTGAACGGGAAAAAAATCCTGATCTGGGACCCTGTAAAAATTGACACCTCGGGTAAAACTTCGACCTCGGGAGTGGAATATACATACGATGGCGAAAGGGCTGCAGTGAATGTGCAGCAGAGCGGATCGGAGATCGGGATAACTTATTTCATCGATACAAAAACAGGGAAGCAACTCTTCCCCCCTCTTCAGAATACCTTTAGCGTACAGTGGACTAAGGACCAGCAGCATATGTATGTTACCCTGCGCAGCCCGGAAGATGTGAAACTTCAGCGCCCGCTCAAGACCTGGCTGTGGAAGGTGGGAGACCCTGCCGATAAAATGAAATTCCTCGGCTCGACCAATGATGCCCAGAATTCCTGGTTCATCTATGATAACAAATACAGTGATGTGACCTTTTTCGGGAACAGTGATTTTTACTCAGATTCTCTATGGATGAAGAAAACCGGGACCGAAGAAAAAGGCCTGCTGATCTATGCAAGCAAAAAATTCCAGGCTTATCCTTCAGCCATAGATGATAAGCTATACATCCTCACCAATGACAATGCCCCGAACAAACGATTCATGGTTGCCGACAAGGGCAAGCCTGAATATAAAGACTGGAAAGTCCTTATCCCTGAAGGTGAAACAGTGATCGAAAATGTTGAAGTCCTGAAAGACGGAAGGTTCGTATTGCAGGATAAAAAAGATATTCAGAGCCGGCTTACACTACTTGATCCCGACGGGAAAAAGATAGGACCAATCAGCCTTCCCGAACTCGGCGATGTTTCATCATTTGGCTATGACCGTGACGAAGATTCAGTGTATGTTTCATTAAGCACATTTACTTCCCCGGGTAAAACCTATATCGCTTCTCCTAAGGATTTCAAATGGAGGCTGTATTACGAACAGAAAATACCGGTCGACATGTCTAACATCACAGGAGAGATAAAATTCTACACTTCTAAAGACAGCACCCGCATCCCTGTGCTGGTGGTCCACCGCAAGGATATGAAACTCGACGGCACTAACCCGGTTCTGGTTACAGGTTACGGGGGGTTCCTCTATGGTATTAAACCCGGATATTACGGAGGATATGCGCCCCTGATCAACCGGGGTGTTGTCGTGGTTGAACCCGGGATACGCGGAGGCGATGAATACGGGGAGTCATGGCATCAAAACGGCATGCTGTTCAAAAAACAAAACTGTTTCGACGACTTCAATGCCTGCGCCGAATGGCTGGTCCGTGAAAAATATACCACTTCGAACCGCACCGTGGCCTGGGGCGGAAGCAACGGGGGATTGCTGATGGGAGCCATAGCGACCCAGCGGCCCGACCTGTACAAGGCCATACTTTGCGCCGTTCCCCTGATCGACATGATACGTTACCAGAAATTCCTGATCGCAAGGTATTGGATCCCTGAATACGGTACCTCCGACAATGAAGCCGATTTCCGAAACCTGCTCCAGTATTCGCCTTACCAGCATATCAGGCAGGGAGTGAACCACCCCACCATGCTGATACGCACGGGCGCCAACGACAGTAGGGTTGATCCACTTCATGCGAAGAAGTTCACCGCAGCCCTACAAAACAATCCCGGGCAGATCAACCCCATCATGCTGTATATCGACTATAATGTGGGTCATGGCTCAGGCCAGGCCACGAAACAAAGGATAGAAAATTCTACTGTGGATTTCGAATTCCTGCTGAACCAGCTGGGATTATAATGATTGTAGGAAGTAGAATGAGCGATTAAAACAGGAAAGGTTATCAAAGGTTTATTTCAAGGTTCTTCCCTGTATTGAACTCATAGGTAAATCCCGGGCCTTTAACTTTAGCCAAAGCCCCTGCAGCATGCAAATGCAGGTCATCCTGCTGCCTTGATTTTAACACATTCATCAGGGTGATCGCTTTTTCAAGCCCGTCGCCGCGCTTGTAATTCACAACCTCATCAGGAAGGGAAATCCGCATGCCTTCATAAATGGATTCAGCCGGCCATGATTTGAGCTCAGCATAGATCTCTTCAGGAGATTTATCTTTGAAATAAGCGATCGAAACAGGGTTGCGCTCAAAAACGGCTTTGAAGAAAGGCTTCCAGTCGCAGGAATCCATGAACCTGCCGGCATAAAAGGCCAGGTCGGCACTTGGATTGCTGTTACGCATCGAATGGAGAATGGCGATAATTTCTTCTCTTGGCTGAAGTGGCGAAATAGCGAAGTGGCGAAGTAGCGAAAACGTCTTATTCTCAGAGGGAATTCTCGGGATAAGGTGAACGAACTTTTTCAGGTCGGTAATGAATTCATGATTCTCCTTCAGCAAAGGGTATTTCTCAAGCAGGAGGCCGACAAATTCCTGGTAAGGCCTCATCCTGAAAATATCATCATCGAAATTCAGGATCAGCCGGCCGGGATAGACTGCCAGGTTCATCTCCTCCTCGTCCATCTCGCAAAGAAGCTTCCTCCCGGTTTTGTCGCCCAGGCGGTTTTTGCTTCCGTGCTCATAACCGTAGGCCCGTTCCAGTTTGATGAACCTGCTCGTCCCCTGGCATAAAAATGCCAGCTGGAATAGTTTCTGGTAACGGCTGTAATCCCTGAGGAAGTTAAGGAAGATCTCCAGGTCGACCAGGGTTTCAAGGTACTTCGAAAGTTTCTCCCTGAACCGCCTGTACGAAGCTTTGTCAATGGTGGCTTCGGGATACACCGAATGTATGTACCCGCTGCAATGGGCCACAATGGTTACCTGCTCATGCTCCAGGGCCCGCCTCGCCAGGGCCGAAAGCTCAGTTCCGTTGTACCACATGCTCTTGGTCACAACCCGGCGGTTGTTGGTGATCACCCCTTCGTCTACCAGTATGAAATTTTGCGAATGAAGCGGGGTTCCCATCATGAAAATATCCTCAAGCGGAACCTTAGCTACTATAAACAGGGCTGCAACATAAAGGCATGCCAGTGAAACGCATTCTCCCGCTCCATTGCTATGCTCAGGCTTGAACCTGAAAGCGTTCATTGCCTCAACGGTCTCAGTCTTCCAGTAAGGTATGATCTCGGTGTCGAATTTATCAAGCCCGAAATGCTTGCGGATATCGAGGTCGAAATAATATTTATCCCCCTCATAACCGAACAATGCGTTGGACCTTGACAAGGTTTCCATATCGATAAATTCGCTGAAACGGCTGATTTCGGTTTGCTTATCAGTCAACCCCCAGGTTTCCAGGTCAAGGTTGAAATCATAATGATCCATAATGTATTGCTTCACCCTGTGCATCTTTTTCAGGGGGCCCATTTTATCAATGCCCGAAAACCATTGATCGTCCCTCCATTTCCAGATTTCGGGCGACATGATATTGGCGTAGACCAGGGCATATAAAAGTTCAGGGAAGATGAAAATTTCCATGTCCGACAAGGTAAATGCCGAACTGTATTTTTCAAGTTCCCTTGAACTGAATTCTCTTGAAGTATGATGTTTTGTCATGGAGTTAAAGTCTGAATTTTCGCAGGGATGTTGTAAGGATTATGTTACGTAGCTCCCTCATCCGCCTGCAAAATTAACCAAAAAACCGGCTCCGCCCTTGTGGAATTCATCAAATTCCTGTACGTTTGTGATACTAAAATCCGAATTATGTATTACTCAGGAAAAGAAATCGTTGAAATCGCCGTCCGCATTGAAGAGAACGGCTATGCTTTTTACATTGCTGCTGCCGAAATGATACGGGAGTCTACCGACATCAAAAACCTGTTCATCGACCTGGCTGAACAGGAAACCATGCACACCGCCACTTTTCAGAAGATCTTCGACAATTACGAACCCGAAGATTACGAGCAGGGTGATGAGAATTTTTCGGCTTACATCCAGAACCTTGCCGACAAGCATATCTTCGGAAAACCCGATGCCGGGGCTAAACTTGCTTCAAGCCTGAAAACCCCCAAGGAAGCCCTTGAAGTTGCTTACAAATTCGAGCTCGACAGTGTGGCGTTCTACAAAGAGCTTTACAACAAGGCCAAGAGCGATTCCAAAAACCTGATCAAAAAGATCATCGCCGAGGAAGAGGCGCATGCAACAAGGATCAAGCGTTTCCTTTAATCAGTAACCTGCTGTTTTTAAAAAGTTCAGCATCAGTTTCCGGCCCGTGCGGGTGTAATCAGGCTGCTCATTCCGGAATATTGCGTTCAGATTTTCTTTGTCGGTTTTGAGCAGGTCCTCGTCTTCATTCATCCAGTTTTCAAACATTTCGGCTGTCAGTTCAAAATGGCATTGTATGCCGTATGCATTAGCGCCAATCCTGACGACCTGGGCGGGGCAGAACTTCCCGCTTGCCAGCAGCAGCATGTCATCCGTAAGCAGAACTGTTTCGCCATGAAGATGAAAAACCTTCAATGACTCCTCCGGGCTCGCGGTAAAATCAGCCACTTACGGTTACAAATGTGGTGGCTTTTTTATTCGGGACATTAAACTCAGGAACCAAGGCCCTGGAGTTTAAAGATACGAACTGTTACCCCCAGATCATGCACTGTGTAGGCTGGTTGAGCCGGAGAAAGTTCATTGCTTCATAGATGTTATAAAACCGAAAAATTGCCGACTCCTTACCGCCCGGGGAAAACAGGGTTATTTTAAAGGTGTATGACCAGTTTACCGCATGGCCGTTGTGGTGCAGGATAACCTTACGGGATTCTGTTACTTGGTAGCGACAGGTTTATTCATTGATGTCCTTTATTGGATGAATGATTGGATTAAGTTAACATACAAACCTTCACTTTTAATTTTAACAATTGGGTTTAATGCATAAATAACAAATTGTAGGTACAAAACAGCGGGGTAAATTTTAATACGCAAGGCTGCCAGTCATTTTTTTACCCCTAAAAAATAAAAGGGTTAAATAAATGAAGGCCCCCGAAGGGCCTGACCTTGTGGATTATAACTTTACGAAAATACCTTTGAGGAGATTTGCATTAAAGAGATAGCCAGGTACACACATTGGTTAAACATTGAGAATAAATGAAAGTGCGTTACGCAATCTCTTTGGTAAAGGGAACCTTGTAAAAAAAATTGCTGTCGGGTCAGGAGGTCCGAATATCAAAACATTATTGAAGGTGAAATTCTTAAAATTCTTGATTCTCCAACGCCTCCTTAAAAAAGGTTGTATAAAAAGTTGCAATCTGTTGTTTTTTTCACTATACTTGCTTTTCTGATAATCAAATAATTATCTGGTTCTTTATGTTCTTTATGTAACTTGATTCTATTTGTATTATAAATTTATAATCCAAAGCCATGAAAAACATTTACTTCATTTTCTCACTTTTAGCTATTTTATTGAATATTGTAAAGTTCAATCATTGTCAGGCTCAATCATCCAACAATTATTATGTAATTGTTGACTCTCTGGATAAGTATTTTGATGCAAATCCTGCTCTTAAAATTGAGGACGATGGAGATTATGCCCGATATATCCGATGGAAAATGTTTTGGCATGACAGAGTTTATGGAGGAGATTCAACTAAACGGGGAAGTTTCCAATTATTCAGCGCTGCCGTTAATGAATACAGGGATCATCTTGGTTATTTTCAACGATCAACATTGATTGGATCTGATTGGCATTGTCTTGGCCCTGATAATTTTACGGCTTCAAAACGAGGGTTGGTATCGGCAATTTATATTGATTCGGCAGCAGATAAGAATTTAAATACAATATTCATTGGTACCAATGCATCCGGGATATGGAAAACAACAAATGGCGGATTAAATTGGCACAATGTGACAGATCCAACAGGAATTACTTTGTTGGGTATAACGGATATTACGGGGGATCCAACCAATGGAAATGTAATTTATGCTGCAACCGGCTTCTTTTGTAGTGATCTCTTACATAGTGGGGGCATTGGAATTATAAAATCCTATGATGGAGGCGTTACATGGCAACAAATAATGAGTTTGAACCAAGTTCAGGATCTGGCAGTATACCGGATACTGGTTGATCCAACAGATTCTCAACGGATTTATGCATTGGTGGATAGCGTTGTTGTGAGAAATAACAATGCTGGGATTGGAGTTTGGGATACCATTTTTAAGTGTCCTGATGTTGTTTCCGGGGAACGCAGAAAATTACGCGATATTTTAATGAAACCGATGGATAACACCACATTGTACGTTGCATCTGATGACAGGAAGCCGGATGCTGAATCTCTGTGCAAGGCGAAAGTCTATAAAATTACAAATGCCACCAGTACTAATTTAGCCAATATACATGTACAAAGCCTGGATGAGCAATTTATCGCCCAGGGTGATACCATGTTGACGCAAAGATTCCAGATCGCCGTGACTCCTTTAGATACAAGCGCTGTTTTTGTGGGTTGTCAACAGATTGTACCACAAGGCAGTTCAACACAATTCAAATTTAAACTATGGAAATATGACAATATCAATCACTGGAAGCCAAGAATTGATTTAATTGAAGATCAAGTACCAAGCCTTCAGGGCATTAGTTGGGATAAAATTGAGATTCTTGTTTCTACCCTGGATACCGGCATAGTCTATGTAGGTGGGATTTTTTGGAACAAGTTTCTTCATGGGCAATTGGTAGGTAATAACATGAATCATATGGATAGTATACATGTGGATATCAGATGTTCTAAAATTTTAAAAATCACATTACCGGATTCAAGCAAGCACGATGCAATTTATTGTGGTCATGACGGAGGTTTTTCGAAGAGTATAGGCGGGATAGCGAACTGGGTAAATTTATGTGGAAATGGTTTGGTAATAACGGAATTCTGGGGTATAGGTGGAGCTAATAAGAGACCAGACAGGGTTTATTGCGGAGCTCAGGATAATTCCTTTTTTCGTTATAATGCAGGAGCCTGGCATTTGTCCTCTGATGGAGATAACGGGAATCCGGTTGTTGATCAAGTATGTCCTGATACATTATTTGTTCCTTACTGGGTAAATGGAGGTGTGATTAGATCAAAAGATGGAGGAATGGACCTGATTCCTCCAAATATTGAGTTTGTGTTTGAAAACTCCGAATATCATATCCCCAATAGCCCGATCGCTATAAATCCCCAAAACCATAAATCGATCTATATTGGATATCATAACCTGTGGAAATCGGTTCATTATGGAGACACAGGGTCATTCTTTAAAATTCAGGTAACTCCTGTTGATTCTACAGGTAACAATGATGGGATCAGGGCATTAGCGATCGCTCCGAGAGATTCCGCAACCATCTATTTAGCATATGATGGTCCGATAAACAGTTCGCAGGGTTATCAGCACAAGAAACTATTTAGGTCTAAAAACAATGGTCAGTCATGGACTGATCTGACTTCATCCTTAGGCTCACTTTTACATAAGTATGGAATCACTTCAATTGAAGTTAGTCCCACAAACCCGGATTCTCTTTGGATTGCATTTGGAGGATTCTGGAATGATCCGGCACACCATCGCGTTTTAGTATCTTCAGATAGCGGAAGTACCAGGGATACTTCTGCAAATTATTCGGCAGGCTTGCCCAATTCTCCCGTCAATTGTATAAAATATATGAACGGAAGTAATGGAAGACTTTTCGCTGCAACCGACGAAGGCGTGTTTTACAGGGATAAATACGTCAGCGAATGGCAGCCTTTTAATACCGGTCTTCCTGTGTGTATGGTTACAGATCTGGAAATTAATGATAATACACAAAAAATACGGGCAGGAACTTTTGGCCGGGGTCTTTATGAAACAGATCTGACATGCAATTATAACAGTATTGATTGGGTAATATCGGGCAATGTTACGATTAATAGTGATACGGCAGTTGATCAAAGTATTGTGATTGATTCTTCCTATACCCTGACAGTCAAGAAAAAATTAAAACTTCCTCCTGAAGCAGCAATTTCTGTCAGACCAGGCGCCCGGCTTATTGTTGATGGAGGAACCCTTACCAACAGATGTTATAGCATGTGGCGTGGAGTTGAAATAGGAAGTCATTCAAATCTGCAACAAAATGCTTCAAATCAGGGTTGTGCTAATTTTATACATGGTGCAGTAATTGAAAATGCCCGTTTTGGCGTCAGTACAAATGGAGGTCTCATCGTTGCGGACAGCGCTTATTTCAGAAATAATTACGGTGCAGTAAAATTTGAGTATTATCCATATAATCAGGCAAGTTCATTCAAGAGGGCAACCTTTGAAACAACGCGAAATTATCTTGACACCAATTATTCTGTGCCCCAGGATTTTGTGAGCTTATGCAGTGTCAAGGGGGTTTCATTCAGAGGATGCACATTCCAAAATACAACGGTACCTGCGAATTGCGTTCCCGGATCCTTGAAAGGGCGTGGAATTTACAGTATTGATGCTTCATATACAGTTGATCGATATGAATATACTCCAACAATTTTTAAGGGATTGTATTATGGAATAAGGGTTTACAATTCAGATCCGACCAGGTATGTTCAGATTCAGCATTCGACGTTTGATCATAATTACCGAGGAATTTATCTTGGATCTTCAAATTATTCAACAGTAACGGAAAATACATTTCTGGTACCAAATCATACACAGGCCGGGAATGATACCTGTTATGGACTTTATCTTGGGACTTGTTCTGGATATCATATTGAGGCAAATAATTTCTCCTCTCCCGGAAATACCTTATTGCAATCAGGGAGCCTGACTTTGCGTGAAATCGGTTTAATTGTGGATAACTCTGGTGGATCCCCCAATGAGATTTACCGCAATTATTTTGATTCGCTTGATGTTGCAATCAATGCTCAACGGGTGAACCGGCAGGATGGAGGCGCTTTTACTAATGGCCCGGTGGGTAATGGGATTCCATATCCCAATGGAAATCCTTCAGGTTTGGTTATCAAGTGCAATACCTTTAATAATAATTCCTACGACGAGATGGCTACAAGGTATTATACATCCGGTTTGGAGGGTATTGCAAAATATCAGGGGGGAAAAACTAATGATTGTAAGGACCAGGCAGGAAATTCTTTTTCACCCTACCATGCGCAGGTGCAAATTCCAGAATCAGATATTAGGAACCTGGCAGATAATTTTATCTATTTTCATCAAAACCCTGCCACAGGATATAGGATTGATCCAACTTATCATACACAAGTACCAAAAGTTGTTGATTCCTTGGTAAATAAGGATTTTAGTTATAGTAGTTGTTGTCCGTCAAAACTTACTTCAGGAAAATCCGGTACTTACGATTTAAAAAGGCAAATGGTGGCAGAGATCAATGTTATTGATTCCCTTGTAACACTGCTGAAAAATATAGTCGACGGAGGGGAAACAAATGATCTGAATTCAACAATTACCAACAGCTCCCCACCAGATGCCCTTGATGTTCAACAAAATCTTCTAAATAGCTCGCCTTATCTTTCCGATACCGTAATGAAATCGGCAATTGCAAAGGAAAATGTACTGCCTAATGAGATGATTCGCGATGTACTGGTTGCAAATCCTCAATCGGCCAGGAGCGATGATGTTTTAAATACATTGAATGATCGTTCCATACCGATGCCCGATTCACTGATGGCAGACATCATGGATGGCATGGATAAACTTTCCCCCAAGGAAGAACTTGAGGCTGAATTAGCGATACATATGCAGAATTATAAAAACCTCTATAATTCTTTGATTCTGTTTTATAAAACTGATTCTGTTTGCGCCTTATCATGTGACAGCCTGGTAACCTTTTTAGGATCAATCGTGGATCTTGATGGAAAGTATCTTTTAGCATTCGAGGAGCTTTTAAACGGCGACACTACAACTATGAATAGTACTTTAAATTCAATAACACAATCATTTACCCTGGATCGCTTTCAGCAAAAACAATATCAGGATTACATAACCTATTTTAATTTTTTGAAAGGCTTAAAGTCGCCTGATAAGGATATCTTAATGTTAGACAGCACCCGGATTTCGCAGCTTGGCACATTATACTCAACTATGGGTGAACCGGTTTCATCATATATCAGGGGAATTCTTATCGCCAACGGCTCTCTTTCATATATTGAACCTATTATTATCCCGGAGGATACAAAATCTGCCCCTGATAAAATTGGATTAAAAACAAGCCATTTCAAACAAGGTGTTTATCTAAAGCTATTTCCTAATCCTGCGCATAAGTTTGTCATTGCAGAATATAAGACAACAAAAGAGAGGAAGGATGACCAGCAAATACTTCTTTCCATAGCTTCCAACGAAGGTAAACTGATTGAATCGAGGATATTATATAAATCCCAGGACCAGGTATTAATTATAACATCTTCTTATAAACCAGGCAATTACATCTGTTATTTAAGAGTGGCAGGTAAAGTCATTGCTTCTAAAATTTTCACGGTAATTCAGTAATTGGTATTCTGTCAGCAATGGTTGCCTTAAATTTCAAGAGGCATCCACTGTTTTAAATATTTTCACCCATGAAGAAGTTTTATATTTTCCTTTTCTTTTACTGTTTTATCACAACCAATAGTCTTTCGCAAAATTGGGTAAGAACTTTTTCAAATGGTGCATTGGTTGCTGTACATTGGGTAATTGAGACATATGATCATGGTTATATTACATTATGCAATCAAAATCCACCAGGCTATCTTTGGTTAATTAAAACCGATATTAATGGTAATAAATTATGGGAAAAGAAAATCGGGGCTGGTTCCTATAGTATTGTTTTTTGGAATATTGCGCAAACCAGCGATGGAGGGTACATTTTAACAGGAGGTTTTAACAAATATGATATAAATAATCAGGATCCTGTTCTCATCAAATTGAATGCATGTGGTGAACTCGATTGGTGTTCAGTTATTCATACACAGGGCAGATATGATTTTGCAACCCGGTGCAAACAAACTTCAGAGGGAGAGTACGTGATGCTTACAATGTATTCAGATCCACACTATATTGTTAACTTATTCAAATTTGACTGGAATGGAAATTTATTATGGAAAAGAAACTATCGACCCGATAGTTTGATTTTTGATGAAGAACCTTGGGACGTCAGGGTTGATCCTGATGGATACCTTATTTCAGGGAAATGCTATTATCCTGATCCAAATAATCCTAATATCGGATGGGAGAGACCCTATTTTATAAAGACAGATACGAGCGGTAATTTAACCTGGTGGTTAGTTTATGGAAGCATCAGTGGGTATCACGGATATTCGTGGGATGCAATACAAAAAAGTTCAACAGGCAATTACTATTCTTTTGTTGTCCATAGCAATTATTGTGATACTCCCGGTTTTGTCAAAGTCCTTTCAGATGGGACACAATCATATAATCACGATTTACTTAACGGACTTTGTCCGGGAGGATATTGGGGATCTTTAAATTTCGTTGATGATACAACCCTTATCACTCATGCATATAGTACCGTTGCGAGTCAAAATATCCATAAGTGGCTGCTATTGGATACTCTCGGTAATTTAAAACTATCAAAAGATTATCCCTCATGGATCGATGGTACTGCTCACACAGCCAATGCCAGGGATAGGAAGTTCATCAGCGTGGCTCAGGTAAACGATTATTGGCTTTATCTGTACAAACTTAATGCTGATTTGAATTATGATTCAATCTATACCCATCAGTATGTCTATGACAGCCTTTGTTCCGGCGGGGTGATTTCAGATACCATCGATCCGGATTGTGACCTGATTGTTGGAATTGACGAATATTCCAGCAGATCAGAGGCATCTCAATTGAGGGTTTATCCTGATCCGGCAACTTCGTCGGTGACAATTGAGTTTCCAAACTATTTACAACTTGTTGATAAAAAATTGGGCATGACTACAGTATCCAACTTTTATCAATGGGATGCAACAATGCTGGAAGTATTTGATCAGCAGGGGAAAATGATTTATTCCCGGCAAATTCCTAAAAACCAATTGATTTTGCAAGTGGATGTCTCGGATTGGGTTCGCGGGATGTACTATTTTAAACTTCAGTTTAAAAACCGGGATGTATCAGGAAGAAAATTAATACTGAAATAGCAAACCGACATAATTGGTATCCTGTCAGCAATGGTTGCCTCATATTTCAAAAGGCAGCTATTGATTTTTAATATTTTCACCCATGAAGAAGTTTAGTATTTCACTTTCCTTTTATCTTCTTTTCATAAGTCATATTTTTTCACAAAATTGGATCAAAACCTTCACGGATGGTGGATGGGTCGATGTTACCTGGGTGATCGAAACATATGATAAAGGTTATTTAATTTTAGACAATGAAAATCCTCCAGGGTATCTTTGGCTAATTAAAACTGATATTAACGGAAATAAGCTTTGGGAAAAGAAAATTGGAACAGGGCAAAATCATATCCGGTTTGATAATATTGAACAAACTTCGGATGGGGGCCTTGTGTTAGCGGGCGATTTTAACAAATATGACATAAACAACACTGATCCTTGTATTATAAAACTTAATTCTTGTGGTGAACTCGATTGGTGTTCTGTTATTCATACCCAGGGGAGGTATGATTTTGCAACAAGTTGCAAGCAAACCCCGGAAGGCAATTATATAATGTTAACAATGTATTCCGACCCTTCATATATAGTTAACCTTTTCAAGTTTGATTCAGCAGGGAACCTGTTATGGAAAAAAAATTATCATCCTGATAGTCTCATATTTGATGAAGAAGACCATAATGTGAGGGTGGATTCAGATGGGTATTTGATCTCCGGGAAGTGCTTTTATTCCGAGAACCCGGGTGCAGGCGGTTATGAGCACCCCTACTTTATTAAAACCGATACATCTGGAAATCTTTACTGGTGGGTGGTATATGGTAGTGGAAATGGATTTCATGGATTTGTTGGAGATGCAACAATAAAAAGTTCCTCGGGGAATTATTATGCAATAGGGTGGCACAGTAACTATTGTGATACACCTGTATTGGTCAAATGTTTAGGTAGTGGTTAGGCATCATATTTTCAAGATTTAATACCTGGGGCTTGTCCGGGAGGTGTAAGTTGTATTAATTTTTTAAATGATACAACAATGATTACATTCGCAGGTGGTACTTTGAGTAACCAATTTATTTTACGTTGGATGAAAACTGATACCATGGGTATTTGTTACTATTATCAACAGTATGCTGATTCATGGATGACAAGTACCCAGCACACGGTTAAAACCTTTAATAGTAAATTTGTAAGTGTTTCCAAGGGGACAAATCATATAATTTATTTATATAAGTTAAACTCTGATTTGAATTATGATTCAATTTATAACCATCAGTATGTCTATGACAGCCTTTGTTCCGGCGGGGTGATTTCAGATACCATCGATCCGGATTGTGACCTGATTGTTGGAATTGACGAATATTCCAGCGGATCAGAGGCATCTCAATTAAAGGTTTATCCTAATCCGGCAACTTCGTCGGTTACAATTGAGTTTCCAAACTATTTACAACTTGTTGATAAAAAATTGGGCATGACTACAGTATCCAACTTTTATCAATGGGATGCAACAATGCTGGAAGTATTTGATGAGCAGGGGAAAATGATTTATTCCCGACAAATTCCTAAAAACCAATTGATTTTGCAAGTGGATGTCTCGGATTGGGTTCGCGGGATGTACTATTTTAAACTTCAGTTTAAAAACCGAACTGTATCAGGAACAAAAATAATATTAAGATAACAAACCGCCAAACATTTATCTCACTTGACAATTTTGGCATTTCTAATAATCCTGCTTATTCATTAACTAAACATCAACACCCAATTGGATTGGATCAAACCAGTAAATACCTAGCACCCCAATTGAAGTTATAAGAAGAAATACACGAGGTCGGTAACGGAATATTTTATTCCCTTCTCTTTCAGGACTTCCTCAAGCAGCCCGGGACCTTCGCTTGTTTTATTTTTTATGATCAGTACCTTTTTACCCATTGTTCCTTTTCATAAGGCAAAACTATTACTTTACCTGTGCCCTGCAAAATTGCGTAAATTTGACTGGTTCTAAATACAATATGATATCAACGGGCGTAAGCCTGAAATAATATTAATTCCATGAAAAAACCAGTGAAGCGGATCCTTTACGGATTCCTTATTTTCCTCGGCATACTGGTCCTTGCAGCCGGATTTTTCGGTTTCAGGTTCTGGTATGGAACAAGGGATATGACCCCCGCCGAAACACAGAAACTCAACGACTCGGTCTTTTGCGTGAAAGATAAATTCGTGAATGCATATTTTTTCAGGACCAGCCAGGGTTTTGTGATGGTTGATGCCGGGGTGAACCAGGATAATTTTCTTTCCCAGATGCATAAACTGGGAATTCAGCCTGAGCAGGTGACGACGGTCCTTCTCACCCATACCGATTCGGATCATACAGGCGCGATGGGCCTTTTCAAACATGCAAAAATATATATGCATAAGGATGAGGAGCAGATGATCAACGGGAAGAACGGGAAGATGTTTTTCCTCCGCCTGCACTGGAAATACACCCCATACACCCTGCTCAGCGACCGCGACACTTTGAAAATCGGGGGCCTCCGCATCCAGATCATTCACACTCCCGGACATACTCCCGGTTCATGCTGCTACCTCTTCAACCATGAATACCTTGCTACCGGCGATAACGTGGCATACAAGAACGGGAAGTTCGTGCATTTCACCGACATTTTCAATATGGATACCCCTGCCCAGGAAGCTGCATTGAAGAAGGTCCCTGAACTGAAGACCACGCCTTTCATTCTCATGGCCCATCATGGGATACTGCACCAGGTTTCAGACGATTGCCCTGTGGAGATAAAGAAGGTAAACGGAACTTATTTTCTTGTAACTATAGATTTTAAAGGCCTTTCACATAAAGACATGGGAAAGAAATACGGCGAAAAGATCCTTAAGGCCATGCCTGAATACCCAAAGGTCATGGACGAAATGATGAAAGACCAGTTTGATATGCTGAAACAGGCCGGCTTGACATTTGAAACGGTGAAGAACCGGGCGGTTGCGCTGGAGCAGTCCATTCAGCCCGAATACCGCGACGAGATCGAAGGCATGGCCACCCTCTTTCCTTCTGCGAAAGATGAGCCCGGCGACGGGGTGTTTTCAAGAAATGAATTCCTGGTCTGGCAGTTTTATGCAGATGTTGTAAGGCCGACCCAGTGCTCCGCTTCAGCAGCTTTTGCAGGGGCTTCCGCCACAGGAAAGACCATTGTCGGACGCAACCTCGACTGGTATGAATTAAAAGACAACAGCCTGGCAAAGATCCATGCTGTCACCCTCATTCATAACGGGAGCAATTCCGTTGTTTTTGTTAATTTCCTCGGACAACTTACACCGGTCAGCGGCTTCAACGATCATCATGTTTTCGGCGCCATCCTCGACTGCGAAACCGGCGCCGCCTATCCGCCCGTACAGGGAAAACGTTCCTATCATTTCGACCTCAGGTATGGCCTGGAACATGATTCAACCATTACCGGGATTGCAGATTTCATGAAGGATAAGGACTATACGTTTAATCATTTGATTTTCCTGGCGGATGAATACGCTGCCGGGGTTCTTGAGGATAACATCGGCAGCAAGGCACGCGGACTTCGCACTTCCTCATCAAAAGTGCGAACAGGCGCCGAATGGGGGATCGCGAATACATTTGCAACGGTGAATGACAACCGTCTCCCGGGCAACTTCGTCGAAAACCCCGAAAGCCCCAGCAACCTCAAACGCTGGGCCAGCCTGAAATCACAATATTCCGAAGAACTGAAAAAAGGGAAGATCGGTATTGAAGAAATGAAAAAGATAGCAGGCTTTCCTTCAACCGACGGAAATGCCCGTTCTTCAGGCGCCCTGTTCCGTTCGGCCGACCACGCGCCTACCCTGCAATCGATCATCCTTGACATGCATACTTATGAACTCTGGGTTGCTTTTGCACCCCGGGGAAAATTACCTATGACCCCCGCTTACATTAAGGTGTTCAGCGGGGATCCTTTTATAAATAATTAAATTACAAGAAATGATCACAGTCTCAAACCTGGGCATCCAGTTCGGCAAGCGCATTCTGTTCCAGGATGTGAATATGGTGTTCACTCCCGGCAACTGCTACGGGATCATCGGGGCCAACGGCGCCGGCAAATCCACTTTTCTGAAACTGCTTTATGGAGAGATGGACTATACAAAAGGCAGTGTAACTTTCGGGCCTGGCGAACGACTCTCGGTGTTGAAACAGAACCATGCAGAATTTGATGCCTTCCCGGTTTTGTCCACAGTGCTTATGGGACATGCCCGGCTTTGGGAGATCATGCACGAAAAGGATCTGTTGTATGCCAAAACCGATTTCACGGAAGCGGATGGGCACAGGGCCTCGGAGCTGGAAGAAGCATTTGCAGCTATGGATGGCTGGAACGCCGAAAGCAATGCGGCAAGCCTGCTCAGCGGGCTTGGAATCAAAGAGGACCTGCATCCTAAACTGATGAGGGAACTCAAGGGCCGCGATAAGGTAAAAGTGCTGCTTGCCCAGGCTCTCTTTGGAAAACCTGATAACCTCCTGCTTGATGAGCCCACCAACGATCTTGACCTTGACACGGTGAACTGGCTTGAGGGCTACCTTGCTAATTTTGAAAATACAGTGCTCGTGGTTTCCCACGACAGGCATTTCCTCGACACCATCTGCACCCATATCGTCGATATTGATTTCGGAAGGGTCCAGCAGTTCCCGGGAAATTACAGCTTCTGGTATGAATCGAGCCAGCTGGCCCTGAGGCAACAATTGGCACAAAACAAAAAAGCCGAGGAGCGCAAAGCCGAACTCCAGGAATTCATAAGGCGATTCAGCGCCAACGCTTCAAAATCGAAGCAAACCACCAGCCGCAAGAAGATGATTGAGAAGCTCAATATAGAGGAAATACGGCCTTCAACCCGAAAATACCCGGGCATCATCTTCACTCCCGATCGCGAACCGGGAAATACCATCCTCGAGGTGCATGACCTCAGTAAAACAATGGATGGATCCCTTCTGTTTAAAAAGGTAAGTTTTACCATGCAGAAAGATGACAAAGTGATCTTCCTCTCACGCGATCCCCGCGCCATGACCGCCCTTTTCGAGATCCTCAAAGGCCACGAATTGCCCGATACCGGGACGTTTATCTGGGGGCAGACCATCACCAAGGTGTACCTGCCGCTGGAATACGAAAAACTGTTCCAGACCGATATGAACCTGATGGAATGGCTTGCCCAGTATTCCAGGGATACAAGCGACAACTACCTTCGCGGATACCTCGGCAAGATGCTATTCTCAGGCGAAGAGATCTATAAGAAAGCCAGCATACTCTCGGGGGGCGAAAAAGTTCGCTGCATGATCGCCCGCATGATGATCCGCAATGCCAACGTGATGATACTCGATACCCCCACCAACCACCTCGATCTCGAATCGATTCAGGCCTTCAACAATACCCTGATGAAGTTCAAGGGGAACCTGCTGATGTCGTCACATGACCATGCCTTTATCCAGACCGTTTGCAACCGCATCATCGAGATCTCTCCCAAAGGGATGATCGACAAACGGATGGAATACGACGATTATGTGACGGATGAAAGAATAAAGGAACAGAGGGAGAAGCTTTACAAATAAAGCTTGACTTTTATTTCCCGCTTTCGTATATTTACAGATTGATAATATTCATATATTATGAAAACTGTATATATTTTCTTATTCTTCTCCTGCCTTTTGTTTTTACCGTTGGCTCCGGCCACTGCACGGGACAACCGAAAGGCACCGGCCGATTCTCTTTGCCCTCCGCGGTTTTTGCAGTCGAGTGCATCCGACTGTAATGGTTCTATTCTATGGTGGTCCATGCCTTTAAGGTCGGACTCAACAACACCGCCGGGAATCCTGGGGTACTATCTCCACGGCAATGGCCACAAACTGGAATATATTGATGGTTCCAATACCTTGATGCATTATCACATGTGGCCGAAACTGGGATTGTGGAATTATACCCTCACCGCTTACTATGACCTGAGTTATTATGGCCAACCCGGGCTCTTCGGCGAATCCCCTGCCTCAAATGAAACCATTCTCGACATGGATTGTGATTTTATGTATCCTATGAATGAAACCTGGGATAATGGTCTGTATGGTTATTATAACTGGCATTTTTCCCCTGAGCAGGGGAACTGGGATGCTGATTATCAAAAAGGGAACCCTAAACCCTGTATGGCTTTCAAAGGCAATCCGGTGGATACCAACTACCAGGCGGCTTTGATCAGCTTCTGGAATCCCCTGAACATCTGGACCTGTTCCAAAGCAACGTTTTCATTTGACCTTAAACTGGAAAATGTAAATCCCACGGGTAAAGAAAAGCTGATCATTGAGGCTGGCAGCGACAGTGTATGGGATGTTTTGCAGACTTTTACAAATGTGATGGATACAGGCTGGATCCACTACCAGTATGATTGCCAGAAATACATCGGTGATGTGATCATGTTCAGGTTCAGGGCTGCCGGGCTAAACTCTTCAGATATAGTGGGCTGGTACCTTGACAATATTAAAGTGGATCCGGTTTGCCTTCCTCCAATCGGGGGAAAAGCAATGCGGCAGGGCGGCAGCAACATCAACAAATTGTCGTGGAAGCCACCTTGCGGGAATGCTGTGAACGCAGAAGGTGTGTTACCCTTTAAACCTGGGAGCAGTATTGTTCATGGATATAACATATACCGGTCAGATTCTGCAGGTATGCCACCGTTTAACAAACTAAACACCTCTGATATTTCTGATACCGTGTATTATGATACCATTCCCACCGGGATCCAAACCAATTATTATTTATATTACCTTACCACGATTTATAACGATCCTGTAATCAATGCATTCCAGTGTGAATCACCCCCGGGAGACACCCTGAAAGTTACTTCCCTGTCGGTTCCCTCACTTGAAGGAACCGAAATACTGGTATATCCCAATCCCTCATCTGCAGACATTATCATTACCGGATCACTCTCCATCAGCGGTTGCGAGATATGGAACACTTCCGGCCAGATGGTGGATCTCATCCGCAGTAACAAGGCAATGGAACTTAAACTGGATGTTAGCAAACTTACTACGGGAGTATACTTCCTGAAAATCCAGACTGAAGAGGGAATTATGAACCGAAAACTGATCAGGTATTGATTAACGCTTAGATCAGCCCGCTCAGCAGGAAGGGTAAAAATCCCAGCAGTATCGTGAGCAGGGTAAGGAAAAGGATATGGGCCTTATAGGAAGGGCCGGCCTGCAAAACTGTTTCCTGGTCTTCCCTGAAATACATGGCAATGATCGGTTTGAAGTAATATCCAACGCTAACAGCCGATCCGGCGATGGCGATGATGACAAGCCACAGCCAACCCTGCTCGATTGCTGCTGAGAACAGGAAGTACTTTCCCATAAAGCCTGCCAGGGGCGGGATTCCCGTGAGGGATAGCATGGCAACAGCCAGAGTAAAGGCTTCGATACGGTTGTGCTTTGCAAGGTTGTTGAAAGAGCCGAAGTAATCGTTCCCCTTTGCTTCCCTTACCAGGATCAGGATCGCAAAGGCCGAAATGGTTGCAACGGAATAAGCAACGGCATAAAACAGCAGGGCGGTTGCTGTATAGCCTGAAAATGCCACCATTGCCAGCATCATATACCCTGAATGGGATATGCTGGAATAGGCCAGCATACGTTTCAGGTTTGGCTGGTAGATGCCGGTGACATTTCCAATAATGATGGTGATGCCTGCAAGTATGGCAACCGTCATTTCCCATACCCCGTGGATGCCGAAGAAGGTGATGCTGAAAAAGCGGTACATGGCTACGACACTGGCAATTTTCACAACCGAAGCCATGAATGCAGTGAGAAGGGTGGGAGTTCCCTCGTACACATCGGGCGCCCAGAAATGGAACGGGGCAATGGCTATCTTGAACGAAAGCCCTATGATGAGAAGGAAAAGCCCGGCTTTGAACATGGGAGGCAGGCCCTGTTGTATATGACTGACCACATAAGCATGGATGGTATACAAGTCAAAGGAACCGCTGGAGCCGTAAAGCAGTGCTATCCCGAACAGTAGGAATCCCGAAAGGAAAGATCCCAGGAGGAAATATTTAAGCGTGGCTTCGTTCGAAGTGATGGCTTCCTTATGGCTGCCTGCAAGCACATACAGGGCAATGGAAAGGGTTTCAATGCCTATGAACAGCATGATGAGGTTGCCGAAATAGCACATCAGCACGGCGCCCACAAGGGCAAAGATCATGATGGCATAAATATCGTCGAGGGGCCTTATGACTTTGCGGTAATACTGTGCCGCCAGCATGAAAATAAGGAAGGTCGAAAAGATCAGCACTGCACTGAATGCCACTCCGGTATTGTCGATAATGATCATATTATGGAAAAGGCCGCGGTTCATGTTCCAGTGCAGTACTGTCATTACAAGCGAAATGAGCAGGCCGGGCAGTATCAATGGCAGCAGCCAGGTCTTCTTCTTAAGTATACCCAGAAAAAGCACCAGGACCCCTAAAACCGATAATGATATTATACTATTCATAAGTTAAGCCATAAGCCATGAGTGATGAGTAGCGTGGTGATGTATTCATTCGTAATTCAAAATTCGGGTAAGCGATTATTCAAAACCACTTCAACATTCAATATTCAATATTCGATATTCGATATTCATCTTATAATTCCAATGACCTGCCCCACCCCGTTTTCGGCCAGTTTCATAAACATCCCCGGCGCAACACCTATCCAGATCACCATGATCACGATTGCAATCAGCGGTATCATTTCCTTCCAGTTGAGATCGCTGATCTGCTCTGTTGCAGCCTTTGTATTGCCCAGCATCACCCTCTGGTACATCCATAACATATATACTGCTCCGAATATGATCGTGAGCCCTGATACGGCGGCAAAAACTGCATTGTATTTAAACATACCGAGCAGGATCAGGAATTCCCCTACAAATCCATCGGTCAGGGGCAGGGCTATGCTCCCCAGCAGGATAATCATGAAAAAAACCGCCAGTCGCGGGGCTTTAAGGGCTATCCCTCCAAGTTCGGCTATGCTCCTGGTTTTCGTCCTTGCCTCGATATATTGTACCAGGATGAACAATCCCACAATATTGATGCCATGTGAAACCATCTGTATCATGGCTCCCTGCATTGCTATTGCGTTCAGGGTCATTGCTCCCGCGGCCACAAGCCCGAGATGCGCAACAGAGGAGTAGGCCACCAGCCGCTTAAGGTCATCCTGACGCAAGGCAATAAGCGAGGCATAAACAATCCCGATCACAGGGAAAATAACGAAAAACCCGCCGGTCCGTGTAAGTTCCGTATATGTTATCGGTATCATCCAGCGGATCATCCCGAACAATCCCATTTTCGACATCAGCCCGCCCAGCAGCATGCTGCCTGAATATGGAGCCGTTACATAAGTATCGGGCTGCCAGGTATGGAAGGGGAATACCGGGACCTTGATTGCAAACGCTATAAAGAAGGCAAGGAAGATCCAGAGCTGTTCGCCCGGATTAAGGTTGCTTGCATAAAGCCAGATGTGATCAAAGGAATGCGGCAGAGGTGTGCGGAAATACAGGTAAATAATGGCAATCAGCATCAGCAGGCTGCCGCTGAATGTGTAGGCAAAGAATTTTAATGTAATGCGGATGCGGTTTTCCCCTCCCCAGTAAGCTGCAATGAAATATGCAGGGATGAGGGTCAGCTCCCAGAAAATATAAAACATCATCCCGTCGAAGGCTGTGAAAACACCGATAAGGCCGGCCTGCATGAGGATGATGAGGCTGTAAAACGATGAGGATCTCTGTATCTTTTGGCCAAGGCTTGAATAAATGATGATGGGTATAAGAAATGTCGTAAGCAAAATCAGAAGCATGCTCAGGCCATCGATCCCGAACTTCAGGCTGATGCCGTAATCGGCCAGCCATTCAAGGTGGAAGAGCAGCAAGCAGTGGCAGAAAAGGAAATACTGTACCAGCGCGGCTACCGAAATGCCGAACTCGATCAAAGCTGTTGCCAGGGCAAGGTTCCCCGCCCATTTCCCGTCCTTTATGAAGAAAAGGCCAATGGCGACAAGCAGTGGAAATACTATCAGGGTCAGCGTCAGCATCAGAAAAGTATATTAAAAAACAGTATCAGCAAAATTCCTATTATCATGAAAAACATATACATGCCTACATGCCCGGCCTGGAGGTAACGGATGATGTTGCTGAACCTCACAATCATGGTTCCGGCACCATTCACGACACGGTCGATGAACCTGACTTCGACGAATTCGTGAAGGGCCCCTGAGATTTTCAGTGCAGGTTTGACGAAGATGGCATCGTACAATTCATCGATATAAAACTTGTTTGCGGCAAGTCTCTCAATGAATGAACCGGCTTCAGTTTCAATGCTCCCGGTTCTTAGCTTTATTACAAACTTCCTGTATGCAGCCAATATTGCCAGCACAACCAGTATTATAACCAAAGCGATATTGTACCACTCCCTTTTTTCCGGAACAAGCAGATAGGGGACCTGGTTAAGCTTCACTGCATCGGCAAATACCGGCGAAAGAAATTCCTTCAGAACACCGCTGCCTCCCATGAGTTCGGGGATGTTGAGGAAGCCCCCGAAAAATGCAAGAAAAGCGAGTATCAGCAGGGGGATGGTCATAACAGCAGGGGATTCATGTATTTTTAATGACTGCGGATGAGTACCCCTGTAGTTTCCTGAAAAAGTGAGAAAGAGCAGGCGGAACATATAGAAGGCGGTCATCATGGTTACAGCCACTGCAATGATCCACATCGTCTGACTGGAACTGAAAACACCGGCTAAAATCTCGTCCTTCGAGAAAAATCCCGAAAGCGGCGGCAATCCTGCAATTGCCAATGTCCCGACCAGGAAAGTCCAGTAAGTTTTCGGTAGGACATTTTTCAGTCCGCCCATTTTCCTGATATCCTGCTCCCCTTCCAGTGCATGGATCACACTGCCGGCTCCAAGGAACAGCAGGGCTTTGAAGAAGGCATGCGTCATGAGATGGAACATTGTACCGGTAAAAGCGCCAACGCTGAGCGCAAGGAACATATATCCCAGCTGGCTTATAGTTGAATACGCCAGCACTTTTTTAATATCGTTCTGGAAGATGGCTATTGCAGCCGCCAGGATCATTGTAGCCATGGCCGTGAGGCCCATGATTTCCATGGTGGCAGGTGCAAGCACGTAAAGAACACCCGAACGTGCAACCATATATACTCCTGCTGTGACCATGGTGGCAGCATGGATCAGGGCTGATACCGGGGTGGGGCCTGCCATGGCATCGGGAAGCCAGGTATATAAGGGGATCTGGGCGCTTTTCCCCACTGCACCAATAAAAAGCAGGAGTGTAATTGCAGTTATTGTACCGCTGCCGGACGGCATGGTTTTTGCCAGGTCAAAGACTGTCACATAGTTGAAGCTCCTGAAGCTTGTAAAAATCAGGAACATCCCCAGCAGGAACCCCAGGTCGCCTATGCGGTTCATTATAAATGCCTTCTTCGCTGCATTGTTAAACTGCTGGTTTTTGAACCAGAACCCTATCAGCAGGTATGAACAAAGCCCCACTCCTTCCCAGCCTATGAACATTACCGCATAATTCGAACCCATCACAAGGATCAGCATGAAGAAAACAAAGAGGTTCGTATAGGCAAAGAACCTGTTGAAGCCTTCATCATGCGACATATACCCTATGGAATATACATGTATGAGAAGGCCAACCCCTGTAATGACGAGCATCATCAGGATCGACAAGGGGTCGATGAGGAAGTCGAACGAAATGCTGAGATTGCCGAAGGAGATCCAGGAGAAATATCGAATATTCATCAACGAATGATGAATGTTGAAAAGAAGGAAAACTGAAAAAATAAATGAAAGAAATACCGTTCCCGGCCCCAGGATCGAGGCGATTCGTTTTGGAATGCTGCGATAACCCAGGCCCAGGATGATAAATCCAAGCAAGGGAAACAAAGGAATCAATTTCGCAAGTATTGTCATCTCAGTTTTTACAAAATATTTCGCTATTTCGCCATTTAAATAATTACCATTTCAACTTATTCAAAACATCTATGTCAATAGAATGCGTTGTTTTATATATCAGCACAATGATCGCCAGTCCTATCGCCACTTCCGCAGCTGCAACCACCATGATAAAAAATACAAATATCTGCCCTGCAGGATCGTTCGAATAAGCCGAAAACGCAGCCAGCAACAGGTTGATCGAATTGATCATCAGCTCTACCGACATCAGGATCACCAATGCATTCCTTTTAATTAAAACCCCGATCACGCCTATGCAAAACAGCATGGAACAGAACATCAGGTAGTAGCTAATTGGTATAGAGTTCAGGGCGTTCATTTTTGTGAATATCGAATATTGATCAACGAATGTTGAATTACGAATTGTTGTTTGAATTAATTTTTCTGTTTGTTTCTGCAGTCTTTATGCTTTTGACGAATATCGAAATCAATACATTTGACTCAACAATACATTTATCTAATAATTCTGTGTTTTTTGTAAGTGGTTTTGCTTTAATTATCTGCAAAGCGATAAATGTTTCCCTAAGTTCCTTTAACGCTATTTTCATTTTATGCACAAAATCATTAATCGATTCGGCGCTTTTCGCTTCTCCATAGTTTAATGCAGGGGTGATTCCGGATCTGATTATCTGGCCTGAGATATATTTCCCTGATTGGCTGTTAATCAGGCTTTCACTTAATGAAATGACTAAAACTGAAAACTGTATCAGCCTCAGCTCAAGATCATATTTTTTCTTTTCATTCAACATTCATCATTCATTGATCAATATTCGAAATTCAATCTTTTTACTTCAATATTCATCATTCGTTGATCAATATTCGATATTCATAGCTGCTCTTTCTTCCCCAGCAAAACTGCCCCCACCATCGCTGTAAGAAACAGTATGGACGAAACCTCGAAGGGAAGCATATAGTCTTTATAAAGTACACGGCCAAGTTCTTTCACAAGTCCTATCTGCGATTCCATCGGGTGCTGCTCCAGGTGCAGGTCATATCCCCTGAAAACAGCAATTAAAACCAGGCCCAGCATGACCCCAGCAATGATTGCCGCAGCTTTTACCCAGATGGGCTTCGGGGACCGCTCATCCTTGTTCAGGTTTAGCAACATCACTGTGAACAGGAAAAGCACCATGATGGCGCCTGCATAAACAATGATGTGAACAATGGCCAGGAACTGGGCGTTTAAAAGTATGTAATGCCCGCCTATGGCAAAGAACGTCAGTGTTAGATACAACACGCTGTGGATGGGCTTCTTCGAAAGCAGTACCATCACAGCACTGTATAAAGCCAATGCCGACAGGAAATAGAATATGTAATTACTGAACATTATGCCGTTGATTCTTGTCTTTTTTAAATTCCAGAACTTCCGGGGTCTGTCGCTTCGAAACATCAATCCTTTTCAAAGGATCCAAAGGTTCCAGAAGGACATCTTTCCCGTAAACAAATGTATCCCTTTCATAACCCGCTTTCACAATTTCTTTTGTCAGGAAGATGGCTTCTTTAGGACAGGCTTCTTCGCAAAGCCCGCAGAAAATACACCTGAGCATATTGATTTCATAGGTGGAAGCATATTTCTCCTCCCTGTAGAGATTTTCCTCGCCGGGCTTGCGTTCCGCCGCTATCATGGTGATGGCTTCGGCCGGGCAGGCTACTGCGCAAAGCCCGCAGGCCGTGCAGCGTTCACGACCCTCATCATCCCTCTTGAGCACATGCTTCCCCCGGTAAATTTCGGAAAATTCACGGGTAACCTCAGGGTACCTTACCGTGGTTTTCCTTGTGAACAGATGACCTAAGGTAATCCACATACCCCCCAGGATGGCGGGTAAATAGATCTTCTCCCAAAAAGACATCTTTTTGTTCGAAACAACCTTGCTCCTTTTTGTCAGTGCGGCCACCTCTACTTTTGGTTTAATAATATTACTACTCCGGTGATCAGAACATTTAAAATAGCCAGGGGGATCAGGGCTTTCCAACCCAGGCGCATCAGCTGGTCATAACGGAAACGAGGCAAAGTCCAGCGCACCCACATAAAGATGAACCCGAAAAACGTGATCTTGGCAAACAACACTAAAAAGCTTACAAAGGCAAATGCATTGGGTGAAAGACCAAGTTTGTCGATAAAGGGAAAATGATATCCGCCCAAAAACAAAGTTGCCATAACCGCCCCCGAGATGAACATATTGATGTATTCCGAGAACAGGTAAAATCCCAGTTTCATGCTGCTGTATTCGGTATGATAGCCGCCGACAAGCTCGGTTTCGCATTCGGGCAGGTCGAAAGGCGAACGGTTGGTTTCGGCAAAGGCGCAGATAAGGAAGATAATAAAACCCAGGGGCTGGTACCAAATGTTCCAGTTGAAGCCCTGCTGCTGGTTTACAATATCCCTCATGCTCAGCGAACCGCTCATCATGACAATAGTGATGATCGACAAACTCATGGCCAGTTCATAGCTGATCATCTGGGAAGATGCGCGAACGGCCCCAAGCAATGCATATTTGTTGTTCGAGGCCCATCCGCCTATCATAATGCCATAGACTCCTATTGAAACAATGGCGAAAATATAGAGGATGCCTATGTTCACATCGGCCATTTGCAGGCTGTATGCCTGCCCCCGGATGATGATGTCGGGCCCCCAGGGTATCACGGCGCTGGTGAGGCAGGCGATAAGCATGGTCAGGGAGGGGCCAAGTATATACAGTAACTTGTCAGCCGTGTTCGGCATGAATTCTTCCTTGAAGAACAGCTTGATCCCGTCGGCCAGGGGCTGCAGCAATCCCCAGGGGCCCGCCCTGTCAGGGCCGAACCTGTCCTGGAAGAACCCGGCCATTTTACGTTCGATCAGGGTAGAATACATGGCCACAACAAGGCTCATCACCAGGACGGCTGAAGCAAGCAGGATTTTAAATATCAGCATTGTGCCCATTATTCCTGTGGTTCTGTTGTACCTTCAATAGGATGAATGATCGACCCTTTTTTCAGTTCTTCATAATGATTACTGCTGATGACCGATTGCCGTTTTATCTTTCGCGGCCCGTCGATCACCCAGTCATTAATGTCTTTCTTCTCAAACCTGCATTCATTGCAGATGAATTCCTCCACTTCACCAAACTGGTCCTTCCGGCCTGTAATACGGTAGATCTCGTTCCCGAACATCCATGCAGTGACTTTCCCGCTGCATTTACTGCATTCCCTGTGGGCATTCATCGGGTTCAGGAACCAGACCCTGCTCTTGAAACGGAAGGTCTTGTCGGTAAGCGCTCCAACGGGGCAAACATCGATCATGTTCCCGCTGAAATCATTGTCAATGGCGGTTTGGATAAAGGTGCTGATCTCCATGGTGTCTCCGCGGTAAAGCATTCCGTGAGCCCTTTTTTTGGTGAGTTGTTCTGCCGCCAGAACGCAGCGGTAGCAATGGATGCAGCGGTTCATATGGAGCTTGATAAGGGGTCCGATGTCCACCACCGGGTATTCCCTCCTTGGCTCCCTCGTATTGGTTTCTTCCATCCCGAAGCCGTAGCTCAGGTCCTGCAGGTCGCATTCCCCGGCCTGGTCGCAAACCGGGCAGTCGAGAGGGTGGTTGATAAGCAGGAATTCAACGACTCCTTTACGGGCTTCCTGAACCTCGGCCGAAGTGGTATTTTCAACGACCATGCCGTCCTGTACCGGGGTGCTGCACGAAGCCACCAGCTTGGGCATCGGCCTTGGATCCTTGGCAGAGCCTTTGGCCACTTTCACCAGGCAGGAACGGCATTTTCCCCCGCTTCCCTTCAGTCCTGTGTAATAGCACATAGCCGGGGGCACAACCTTCCCGCCTATCATGCGCGCCGCCTGGAGGATGGTCGTGCCTTCCTCAACTTCGATCAGGATGTTATCAATAGTAATTTTAAACATTCTTCACTTTGTTCAACAATGTACCATGTACTATGTACAAATACAATTTTTATAATGCTCTTTCTTCTTTCATTTGTCCATTGTACATGGTACATGGTACATTTATATGCGCTTCAAATTCCCCCCGAAAATGCCTGATCGCACTGGCAACAGGCCAGGCCGCTGCATCACCCAGCGGACAAATGGTATTCCCTTCAATATTTTTCGCAATCCTTACAAGGAGGTCTATATCGCTCATCCTTCCCTGTCCATGTTCAATACGATACAGAATTTTTTCCATCCATCCCGTTCCTTCGCGGCAGGGAGAACATTGCCCGCAGGACTCATGCCTGTAAAACCTCGTAAGGTTCCAGGTGTTCCTGACAATGCAGGCATCCTCGTCAAATACAATAAATCCTCCTGAACCAAGCATGCTGCCGCTTTCAAACTCACCTTCCGACAAGGACTCATACGTAATCAGCCTGGGTTGTCCTTTGGCAGTATTTAATATCAGGTCTGCAGGCAGAATGGGAACAGATGAACCTCCGGGGATCACCGCTTTCAGCATCCTGTCATTTTTCATCCCTCCGCAGTATTCCTCCGAATAGATGAAATCTTCGGTTGGCAGTCCCATTTCAATCTCGTAAACCCCGGGCTTGTTGATGTTCCCGCAAGCCGATATCAGCTTGGTCCCTGTACTTTTACCGGTACCAATACCGGCATATGTCTCGCCTCCCATACTTATGATTGGGGCAACAGTAGCCAGTGTTTCCACATTATTGACAACCGTGGGGCAATCATATACACCTTTGTAGGCAGGGAAAGGCGGTTTTATCCTGGGATTACCCCGCTTGCCCTCGAGGGATTCAAGCAAAGCGGTTTCCTCACCGCAGATGTAGGCCCCCGCCCCGGGATGGACATAGATCTCCAGCGAAAAATCCGTCCCCAGTATCCTCTCGCCAAGGTAATTGTTTTTCTTTGCTTCGCGGATGGCCGTTTCCAGTATGCCCACAAGGTACTTGAACTCCCCCCGGATGTATATATAACATGTTTTTACCCCGAGTGCATAGCTTGATAAAATAAGACCTTCGATAAGCAGGTGGGGGAGCTTCTCCATCAGGTAACGGTCCTTGAAGGTTCCCGGCTCGCTTTCATCGGCATTGCAAACAAGATAACGGGGTTTGTCGGACTTCCTGTCAAGGAAACTCCATTTGAGCCCGGTCGGGAAACCGGCTCCACCACGTCCCCTGAGTCCCGATTTGATGACTTCCTGCTGAACCTGAGCAGCCGTCATCTCACGCAAACCCTTGTCGACCGGTTTATAGCCGCCATGCGCCCGGTAGACCTCAAAGGCCCGGATACCCGGTATATTGACCTTATCTAGGAGAATTGCTCTGCCCATCCTTTTGATGTTCCTTCTTCACCTTGTTTCTGCCTCAGTTCCTCTATCACTTTCTCTACCTGCTTTTCGGTCATATGTTCGTAAAACTCCGTATTGACCTGCATTACCGGACCATTCCCGCATGCACCCAGGCATTCCACCTCTTTAAGTGTAAACATGCCGTCAGGCGTTGTTTCCCCGGTTTCAATATGCAGGTAATCCTTGATATGCTTCAGCACCTCTTCCCCGCCGCAGATCGCACATGGGCCCGTATGGCAGACTTCAAGTACGTATTTTCCCATTTTTTCAAGATAAAACATTGAATAAAAAGTGGCCACCTCGTAAACTTCCATGGGGTTTATTCCCAGGAGTGAAGCCACATAATCCATGGTATCAACGCTAAGGTAACCGCCAAGCTCTTCCTGCGCTATATGCAGGACCGGAAGCAAAGCCGATTTCTGCCTGCCTTCAGGATACCTGCGGATGAGGGAGCGGATTTTCGCCAGCGTTTCGTCTGAAAACGAAACAGCCTTGTTCTCCCTTACAAAAAGATGGTGGTTAACCTTGCTTCCTTTCTCCATTTACTCCAATTCGACATTCAACATTCAATGTTCGTTGATCAATGTTCGATATTCCTCACGCATCCAGCTCCCCCGCAATGACATTCATGCTGCTCATCGTCAGGATTGCATCCGACAAAACGCCTCCCCTGATCATTTCAGGATAAGCCTGGTAATATACAAAACACGGTCTGCGGAAATGCAGCTTGTATGCAGCCCTTCCTCCATCGCTTACAAGGTAAAACCCAAGCTCCCCGTTTCCGCCTTCTACCGAATGAAAAACCTCTCCAACGGGAGCGTCAATTTCACCCATCACGATCTTGAAGTGATAGATCAGGGCTTCCATTTTACTGTAAACATCCTGCTTATCGGGCAGGTAAACATTCGGGGCGTCCATATGGAAATTTCCTTCAGGCAGGTTGTCCAGGGCATTCCTGATCAGTTTCAGGCTTTGCCAGATCTCTTCCTGCCGAACACAAAACCTGTCGTAAGTATCGCCCTGGGTTCCTAGCGGGATGGTAAATTCAAAATCGTCATAAGAACTGTAGGGTGTCATAACACGAACATCGTAATCCACGCCCGCAGCCCTCAGGTTCGGCCCGGTAAATCCATAATTGACCGCCCTTTCAGCACTGATAGGTCCGACCTTTATCGTCCTGTCCATGAAGATCCTGTTGCGGATGAGGAGCTTCTCAAACTCATGCAATACTTTCGGAAGGCGGTTAAGGAATTCCTTTATTTTTTTAAAGACAGCAGGGTTGAAATCACGTTCGAATCCGCCAACCCGGCCGAGGTTGGTTGTCAGTCTGGCCCCGCTGATCTCTTCATAGATCTCGTAAACTCTTTCCCTTTCCTGGAACACATAAATAAAACCAGTGAGGGCTCCGCTGTCAACTCCTACCACGCTGTTACAGACCAGGTGATCGGTAATTCTGGCCAGCTCCATAACAATGATCCGCATATAATCTATGCGTTTACTGGTTTTAATTCCCAGCAGTTTCTCAACAGTCAGATGCCAGCCTATGTTGTTGATAGGCGAAGAGCAATAATTCAGACGGTCGGTAAGCGGGGTCACCTGGTAAAAGGGGCGGCGCTCTGCAATCTTTTCAAAAGCACGGTGAATATATCCAATGGTTTGCTCTGCATCAAGAATGATCTCCCCGTCCATCTTCAGCACGTTCTGGAAAATCCCGTGCGTGGCCGGATGTGTCGGGCCGAGGTTAAGGGTCGTATATTGCTTTTCATTCAGCATTCAATGTTCAATATTCGATATTCATCTCCCAAAGAATCGATTGTCCTTGTCTTCTCTCGTGGGATCCTCAAGCGGGTATTCCTTACGCATGGGAAAATAATCCAGGTATTCCACATTCAGTATCCTTTTCAGGTTGGGATGACCCTCGAAAATGATCCCGTAAAAATCATAGGTCTCCCTTTCCATCCAGTTGGCTGCCGAAAAAAAGTCGCTTACAGTCCTTACACATGGATTATCTCCGCTTACAAACGTCTTTATCCTGATCCGTTTATTTTCGTAAAAATTATGCAGGTGATAGATCACTCCAAACGCCAGCCCCCTGTCGGGATAATGTATCCCGGTGAGGTCGGTCAGAAAGCTGAACCCAAGGCCGGGATTGTCTTTCAGGAATCCGATGACCTCATATGACACGGGGGATGCAACGGTAATGGTAAGGATATCCAGGCTGTCGTCAACATCCAGGATGTCCTCTCCAAACCTTTTGCGCAGCTTATCGTTTATGAATGAGTTTTCCATTGATGAATTCTGCTGTATTACCTGATGAACCCGCTGTTTGAAAAATCACTTTTCTTTTAATATCCCGTATTTTATCAGCAGTTGCCTGTACTCCTCAGAATACCTCCTTCTCAGGGGCTCGTTGGCCACAAGATCCTGTATCCTCATGAAACCGTCAATGATCTGCTCTGGCCTTGGCGGGCAACCCGGGACATAGACATCCACCGGAACAATCCTGTCGATACCCTGCAGAACGCTGTAAGTGTCAAAAATTCCGCCGCTTGAAGCACATGCCCCTACCGCAATGACCCAGCGTGGTTCGGCCATCTGCTCATATACCTGCTGAACCACAGGCCCCATTTTTTTTGCAATGGTTCCCATAACCATCAGCAGATCCGCCTGCCTTGGACTAAAACTCAGCCTCTCGGCGCCGAAACGCCCAAGGTCGTAATGCGCTCCCATGGTTGCCATGAACTCGATGCCGCAGCATGAGGTCGCAAATGGCAGGGGCCAGATGGAATTGCTCCTTGCAAGGCCAATCACCTTGTCGAAACTTGTGGCGAATACGCCAGGGGCTGAATAGCCTTCTGGCGGATCAACTTTTGAATATATTGGTTTTATAATATCCATTTGTTTCTTCTCTTTCTGGTTCCGGGTTCTGGTAACTGGTTCCCAGTACCAAGCACCCAGTGCCCCTTCTCAGTCTTCCCAGTTCAACGCCCCCTTCTTGTAAATGTAATAAAACCCGAAGAGCAAAAAGAACAGGAATAACAGCATCTCCAAAAACCCATCCCATCCGAATTCCTTGAAATTGATCGCCCAGGGATAAAAGAATATGATTTCAACATCAAACAGCACAAACAGTATCGCGATCAGGAAATATTTTACCGAGAACGGAAAGCGGGCATTTCCCTTCACTTCTATACCGCATTCGAAATTTTCATCCTTCCTAAGGGTACGGATCTTCTTTCGCTTCCCTCCGATATAATGGGTCAGAAACATGGTGACCACAACAAAACCAAGCGCGACAAACGATTGGACCAAAATTGGAATGTAATCCGAAGGGATGAATGTTCTTTCCAAGTTTATTTAGATTAATTCTTTACAAAGATACAATTTTCAGAAATTATTGTTACAAATTAAACAATTTCTTGCATTGTATGGCGAAGAAAAATCTGCCGAAATAATGTTTCCCTGCCGATCCAATCAGAACCAGCTTAAAAAATGTCCAAGTTTATACATCCACAGTACGAAAATCAGCAGGAGGATGCTGAAAAGCGCCCATCTCCTCTTCAGCAAGTTATTGACTATGACGAAAAAATTATAAAAACTTTCTTTCCCTATGATCAGGTCGGTAAGTATCCAGTACGGGATGATCGCTGCAACCAGGATCCCGGCATACCCTAAAGGATTGTCACTTAATGCTTTCCTGAAATTGCCATGAAGTATCGAAATAATAGAGTGCACAGTTCCGCAGGAAGGACAAGGAAGCCCGCTTATTCTCCTGAAAATACAGGTATTGAATGCTTCTTCGTTTTGCTCCAGCTTCTTATAACTGTAGCCAATCCAGACTTGCCCGGCAAATCCAAGAAAAAGGGCCAGTAAGTATAAGTGTTTCCGGGTCATCTAGGCAAGGACCTGCCTCAGCTTCTCAAAATTATCTTCCTTGGTACGTCCCATGATCAGGAACCAGTCGACGATTGTCCAGACCCCCAGGCCGCCGCAGGTCAGGAGTTTGGCAACACCTAATCCCATATCGCCGATAATGAACCTGTCGATCCCGAAATGGCCTCCAAGGATGGAAATAATAAGCATAAGGATTGGTTCCCGGTAGCTTACTGACTGTATCATCATGAATTTCGAATCGTCGGTTGCTACAAGTTTTTCCCTGATCGCAGGAAGAAGATGAGGTTCAAAAAACTTTGCATGGGTCAAGATGAACATGTCGGCTTTCTGTGCTTCCATAGGTTTTGGTTTTGATGTTTGAATAATTATGATACTAAAGTAAAATGTATTTGCATCAATAGCATGTAAATATACAAATTTTATACTTTTACAAACTCAAACTAATTCTCTATTGATGAATGCTATGCCCCTTGTGCTTGGCGCATTGGCCGTTTTCGCCCTGGCTTACCGCTTTTATTTCAGTTTCATAACAGCTAAAGTCCTGACACTGGACGATAAACGCGCCACTCCGGCCACCTTGTTTTACGACAAGCAGAATTATGTTCCTATGAACAAGTATGTTTTGTTCGGTCATCATTTTGCCGCCATCGCGGGAGCCGGCCCCCTGGTAGGTCCGGTCCTCGCCTGCCAGTTCGGTTATTTCCCGGGCTTCTTATGGATGGTCCTTGGAGCCGTGTTCGCAGGGGCAGTGCATGACGTAGTCATACTTTCAGCTTCGGTAAGGCATGAAGGCAAATCCCTGGCCCTTATTGCCCGTGAAGAGATCGGGAAGGTCAGCAGTGGCGTAACCGCTTCATTTGCAACTTTTATTATCATCATCATTTCATTGGCCGGGCTTGGCCTGGTTGTCGTGAACGCCCTCGCTCATTCCGCCTGGGGCACTTTTACCATCGCCTCAACAATTCCTATTGCCCTGCTTATGGGATTCTGGATGTTTGTATTCAGGAAACATAAAACTGCAGAAGCCACAGTGATCGGTGTAGTCCTTCTTACCCTCTCCGTTATATTCGGAAAATATATTCCGGGATCCATATTCTCGTCCTGGTTTAACTTTGACGCCAAGACCATGACCTTGTTGCTGGCCGGTTACGGATTCTTCGCTTCTGTACTCCCGGTATGGCTGCTACTCTCACCCCGCGATTACCTGAGTTCCATAATGAAGCTCGGCGTTGTCGCCATGCTGGCTGTCGGGATCATCATTGTTGCCCCTACACTCAAGATGCCCGCATTTACACCCTTCGTCTACGGAGGCGGTCCCGTTATCCCCGGCACACTGTTCCCCTATCTTTTCATCACAATAGCCTGCGGGGCCATTTCAGGCTTCCACTCCCTGATCAGCTCGGGAACAACACCAAAGATGATAATGACCGAATCGCACATCAAACCCATTGCCGTTGGCGCAATGCTTTCCGAAGGACTGGTCAGCATTATGGCCCTGATTGCCGCCGCAAGCCTGTTCCCTATGGACTATTTCATGATCAATGTCCCCGCCGAGAAACTTGCACACTTCCTTCCCATGCTTAAATCAATGGGGTTCACTGCTTCTGACCTGCCCCGGCTGCAGGCGGAAGTGGGGGAGAACGTGACCGGCCGCACCGGCGGGGCAGTCTCCCTGGCCGTTGGCATGGCTCAGATATTCTCTTCCATCCCCGGTTTTAAATCCCTGATGAGCTACTGGTACCACTTTGCCATCATGTTTGAAGCCCTGTTTATTCTTACTACCATTGATGCGGGCACCAGAGTTGCAAGGTTCATACTCCAGGAAATACTGGGGAAAATTTATAAACCCCTCGGCCGCAGCGAATGGCTCCCGGCCAATCTTCTTGCCAGCGGGATTGTTGTTTTTTTCTGGGCATATTTTATCTACACTGGAAGCATCTCCACTATCTGGCCCATGTTCGGTACGGCCAACCAGCTGCTGGCAACCATCGCCTTAACCGTTGGCACTTCATACCTCATCAATAACGGGAAAGTACGCTATGCCTGGGTTACATTGATCCCCCTGGTTTTCGTAGGGATTACGACCCTGACAGCCGGTACCATGAACATCATCGGTATTTATATTCCCCAGCTTAGTGTTGACAAGTCTTATGTCAAAGGATTGATCAACCTGGTAATGACTGCTGTGATCATGATTTCGGTACTGATAATCCTGAAAGATGCTGTCCCCGGTTGGATTAAAGCCTACAGGGAGAGCCGGATGAAACTGGCTGCCTGAGAATCCTGCTTACTCCAGCTTTGCCTCTGTCAGCTTCATGTCAAGTTCAGCCGGGCTTCCATGATGGCTGTAACGGTATCTCACAATGCCTATTTCAGGCACTACATCCATGGTTACTTCATCGCTTACAGTCTTATATGTCAGAGCAAACCGGTCTAACGGGCCCATGAGCTTCAGCCCCCTGATGGAAGTAGGCTCAAATGCACTTTTCTCCACTACCCTCCAGCAATAATTACCATCATTCCTTGTCAGATGGACAGCTTCCCCGAAAGTCTGGCCGGTATCGCACAAAGCTTCCATGAACAGATCAGCATCAGTAACGATCCCCTCTCCCGTGCATCCATGGTCCGACAAGCACCTGATAATCGAATCTGCCCTCTTTGCTGCAACTTTATAATAATGTTCATTGCCGGCAACCAGCAGCCCCCATTCCATCGCTTCCCAGTCCACCCCTTCCATTACATCTGTGGGGAATCCCCTTATCACTGCCAGGGTGAGCATCCCCTCTTTCTTTACCTGTTTTACATCCATCCTTAGCTCAACAGCCTGTCCGTTGAATTTTCCCTGGTAATTCCAGAAATTACCCTCTTTAAGTTTAAACACCGGCTTGTGAAAAGCCGCATCCCTTTTACATGCCCCAAATGAAAAGAGCAGCAAAACCATCGGTAAAAGCAAATATATCTTCAACCTTTTCATCCCGGATTTTTTCGGCAAAATAAACAAATTTTACTTAATGAATGCTATCACGACCACAGCTTCAGCCCCTGACTGACTACTCAAGCTGTAACCCCCTGCAGCGGCAGGTATTGCGAAAGTTTCGGCATAACTGAACTTCATGCTCATTCCATTCCTGGTTTCAACAAGAATCCCTTCACCTTCAACCAGGTTCAGTACATGGCATTTATTGTTTGTTTCTATGTATGCTGATGTTGTTATATAGTACCTCCATACATCGTAGTAATGCAAGCAATGTGTAGGCAGGTGGAATTTTTTCCATCCCGGCCCTTCATCCGCAGGAACAGGTTTTGAAATGAAATCACGCCTGATCACTTCCCCTTTCCTTTCAAAATCGAGGTTCACCATAGCCCTTGCAATGTTCAGGTCTCTTGGCTTCCCATCAAGGTTCATCCTCAGCCAGTCGTACATCTTGAAAGTGAAAATATAAGGGGTTGTGCTGATCTCCAGCACAAGGTTGTTTGCTCCTGAGCCATGGATGGTTCCCTCGGGGATGAGAAAAAAATCGTGTTTCGAGACCGGGAATTGCTGCACGAATTCCGCGATATCAAGCGGGGTTTTTTCTGCTGCGCTTTTTTCCAGATTTTTTTTAAACTCTTCAGGGTTGATATTTTCTACAAAACCCAGGTTTACCAACGCATTATCCTTTGTGTCAAGAATGTAATACGCTTCCTGCTGGGCGAAGTTCTCGCCGAATTTTTTTTGAATATATTCTTCCTGCGGATGACATTGTACCGATAAATTTCCTCCGTTAAAAGTATCAAGAAAGTCGAAGCGTATCGGGAACTCCTTCCCGAACCGCATATGACAGTCGCCCAGCACCCAGGCTGCTTCCAGGAACATCAGCCAGTCAAACGAGATTTCAAGGCTGTTCCCGCTGCTTTCCAGGAGAAGCCCGTTTTCAGGGACTATCATTTCGAATGACCAGGCGTAATTAGGAACATCCGTTCTCAGCCCGGGGATATGCTCTTTCATCCAGGTCCCGCCCCAGGCTCCGGGTTCAAACCACGGCCTCACACGGAATAGATTCCGGCTCATTGAATTCAGCGCCGACCTGAAATCATCACCTTCAATCCAGCAAATGGTTCCCGGCTTCTGTCCGTCCACAACGACATCCACAGTATCGGAAATTTCATCTTTATGCCTGTTCAGAAGTATCCAGTCGATAAAATAAAACCTCTTGTACATGGACTTCGGATGTGCAGGCTCACGGGCCCCGAGATTGCTGATGCTGCCCGCCCTGCCACGGTACTGCATCACGTTTTTAGGCAGGTCAATGTATATGAGGCATCCTTCCCATCCCGACAGAGAGGCGCCCGGGCCGTAAATAATATTCAGATCCGCCCCGGGATCAGGTTGCATGTTTCCAAACTTTTCAGCATCAAAAAGCTCAGCAAGGCGTAACGTACAGCGTGTACCAAAAAGAGGATCCTCACCCCCGAGAAAGGGTTCAATGAGTCTGCTTATCTCTTTTGATGGAAGCATTGCCCTGCCCGCATCCTGCCAGGAAACATTTAAGCCTGAAGCCCTGAAACATTTATCAAGGTTCTTTCTGAAATCTTCAAAGAAGACCCCGTGGTAACCATCGATTATCACTGTTTTCTCGAGGCTGAGATGTTTCGCCAGGCCGGCGAAACCCTCATGGATCAATCCATCCCCCAGGGGAAAAACTGGAAAACAGTCGTACATGCTATTTATCAGAAATAAAAGGCAGCCTGGAATAAAACGAATCATCGCATAGCCTTGCCGAACCTGTAATCCCTGCAAGTTCACCAAGTTCGGAAATAAAGACCGGGATACTACAGCCATAGTCTTTCAACGACTGCAGGAAAGGCTCTTTAAACAGTGAAAATGAATTGGAAATGTTCCCTCCCATGGTCAGGCATTCAGCATTGAATTTCAGTAACCACGGAGCAAGAAAGGCTCCCATGTTTGAACCGAATTCATGGAAGATGCGTGATGCGGGGTTAGGGATGCTGACGTTTGGCGATGATCCTGCATCTTGCATCCTGTATCCTGCATCAAGTTCAGCAAGCTCCTTCACCCCGGAAATATCCTTTCCCGTGACTTCCTTATACCTTGCCAGGAACCACCTTGTAGAGAAATGGTCGTCGGCAATGCTGTTTCCGAATGGCAGGTGATAAACGCAGCCATATTCAGGAACTCCAGGGCCTGACTCCACGGGGATGCCATCCGCAATGAATGCAGATCCGAATCCTGTTCCAAGAGTGACAGCCATATTTTTCCTGTAAGCCGAAGCTTTACCAGTCCAGGCCTCACCTATGGCAAAACTTGTCGCATCATTTAAAAACCTCAAGGGTACCGAAACATCCAGGCCAAGACGTTTGCGGAGTTCCTGGCGCACATTGATGCCGTAAAGGCTGTCGTATTTTTGAACCCCTTTAAACCAGGCGATGCCCCCCGGATAATCGAACGGGCCGGGCATTGCAAACCCTATCCCTCCAAGGTCCTCTTTTCCTATGAGTTTTATCAGTTTGGCCAGGGCTTCACTCCAACCGTCCAGGATGATCTCAGCAGAAGCCTGGCTGTTAACATCTTCCCTGATTTTAAATACATCCGAAACAATATGACCTCCGGGGTCTATACCCATGCAGCTGATATGACTCCCTCCGATATCGGCGCCAATAAGAATTTTTGTCATGATAAAGACTTAAGTTTAGTAAAGGTATGGTTTTTGACGCTTACAAATAGAAAGGAAATATTTACCTTTAGTAATCCAAAATTTAAGCTTTATGAAGACTTTACGTTCACTGGGAAACAGCGGGATGATGGTTACACCTATCGGTCTCGGTTGCTGGCAGTTCAGCAAACAAAACAACCTGGCCGGGAAATTCTGGCCCACTCTTGAAGATGACCTTATTACCAAAGTGGTTGCCCTTTCACTTGAAGGGGGGATCAATTGGTTCGACACGGCCGAAATATATGGCAAGGGAGCGTCTGAAAAAGCCCTGTCAAAAGCCCTTCAGGCGGCGGGAAAAAAGCCGGGAGAAGTCCTCATTGCCACAAAATGGTGGCCCATGTTTCGTTTTGCCTCAAATATCCCACTTAGCATTGGTCAGCGGATTGAAGCCCTTAACCCCTATCCTGTTGATCTTTACCAGGTACACCAGCCCTGGGGATTTTCAAATGAAAAAAGCGAAATTTCTGTCATGGCTGAATTGTTTTCACAGAAACTCATAAAATACATAGGCGTCAGTAACTTTTCGGCAAAGAAAATGCAGAATGCGTGGGAAACCCTTGATAAGAAAGGGATCCCTCTGGCTTCCAACCAGATGCCATACAGCCTGCTGAACAGGAAAATTGAATCCAGCGGTGTGATGGAAATGGCAAAAAAACTCGGTATCTCGATCATCGCATATTCGCCATTGGCCCAGGGACTGGTTACGGGGAAATTCCACGACAATCCTGAACTTCTGAAAAAGATAGGGTTGAGAAAGCATACTTCCCTGTTTAAGCCGGCCGGGCTTGAGAAAAGCCGCCCTGTCATCAGCCTGGTTAAAGAGCTTGCACTGAAATATAATGTAACACCTTCACAGGTAGCCCTGAACTGGGTGATCAACTACCATGGCGATATGGTTGTTGCAATACCCGGTGCCACAAAAGAGGCCCATGTGAAAGAAAACACCGGGGCAATGAGTTTCAGGCTTTCCGACGAGGATATGCTTAAACTGGATAAGGTAAGTGCTATCTTCAAATAAACCCCGGTTGTTTGCCTTAAACCTGCTGTTATAAGGATTTCAGCACCTCATCCACTTTCATCAGCATACTGTCGGTAAAATCCAGATGGGTGACAAATCTTACCACCTGTGGACCAATTGGCATGGCATGGATATCTTTTTCTTTCAGCTTCAACAGGAATTCCTTTTCGGAGTATTTATTATTAAGCGTAAAGATGAGGATGTTCGTTTCAACCGGCATGACCTGTTCAATATACGGCATGGTTTCAAGGAGATTGCCTATATGACGGGCTTTTGAATGGTCTTCCTTAAGGCGGACGATATTGTGATCGAGCGCATAAATACCGGCGGCGGCAAGATATCCCACCTGCCTCATCGCACCTCCGAATGTTTTTCTTACCCTCCTGGCCCGTTTGATGAAGGCCTTGTCACTGATGATCAATGAGCCTATAGGTGCACCCAGTCCTTTGGACAGGCAAATGGAAACAGAATCGAAAAGCCGGGCATATTTCAAAGGGGCCTCGCCTGTCTCGGCCAGGGCATTGAACAACCTTGCGCCATCAAGATGGTATTTGATATTGTGTGCCCTGCAAACCAGGGAGATCTTTTCAAGGGTTTCATACTTATATACGGCCCCTCCCCCCTTATTCATGGTATTTTCAACCTCGACCAGGGTGGTGACCGGCCTGTGAACATCATTATCGGGATTGATATGGGCTGCAACATCTTCCGCATTGATCCGGCCATGTTCCCCTTCGAGCAGGCAAACCGATACGCCTGAATTCTTCATCATTGCCCCGCCTTCATAATAGTATACATGGGAATGCTTATGGCAGATCACTTCATCACCGGGACGGGTATGAACATTGACTGCAATCTGGTTTGTCATCGTACCCGAAGGACAAAACAGGGCATCTTCCTTTCCCATCAGGGCGGCTGCTTTTTCTTCAAGCATGATCACTGTGGGGTCATCATGAAAAACATCATCCCCCACCTTTGCCGAGAACATAGCCTCGAGCATCTCTTTGGAGGGGCGTGTAACGGTATCGCTTCGTAAATCAATCATGCCCAAAAGTACTAATTTCTTATTTTCCTGATGAAAAGATGTAAATCGAGTAGGAAGTGAGTGATTATTTCACTCACTGTCCTCTCACGCCACCGTACGTGCCGTTCGGCATACGGCGGTTCGTAAAGATAAAGATTTAGAGTAAACCTCGGAAAGACCAGAAAGACCAA
>Ga0209083_1000354_pt1 | contig 70175 bp, 40 predicted proteins | sample AM7aDNAmetaG_FD_184132 | JGI IMG/M metagenome (GOLD analysis project Ga0209083, IMG submission 184132) | Freshwater microbial communities from Finland to study Microbial Dark Matter (Phase II) - AM7a DNA metaG (SPAdes) (version 3) | ecosystem: Environmental > Aquatic > Freshwater > Lake ... | reverse complement strand
CCAAAGGCCGTTCGGTACGTCCTGATATTAAATTGGGGATTTGTGGTGAACATGGTGGTGAACCAAGTTCAGTCGAGTTCTGCGATATGGCTGGCCTCGACTATGTAAGCTGTTCCCCATTCAGGGTTCCAATCGCAAGGTTGGCTGCTGCTCAGGCAAATATCAGTAAGAAATAGACATATTTTGAAATAAAAAAAGGTGCTTAGGCACCTTTTTTATTTCCCCCTAAACAATTAAATCCGCATTAGAATTTTACCCATTGATTCCAATTTTATCATCCTTCTTCTGGAAATTCCGGCGTTTTCAGGATTAATTGATAAAATGCAAGATCCAGCCATTTACCAAATTTGTAACCTGACTGTTTGATCAAGCCACAGAATTCAAACCCCTCCTTTTCATGTAACCTGATGCTTGCCAGGTTAGAGGCATCTATTCCACCGATCAGTACATGAAATTCGTTCTTTTCGGCAATTTTAATGATCTCCTTTAATAAAATGGAACCTATTCCAAGACCACGTTTATCCGATCTTACATAAACAGAGTGCTCGATCGTATATTTATAAGCCGGACGCGCTCGAAAAGAACCATAGGTGGCAAAACCCAATAGTACATTATCGTGATCAAATAGGCCAACAATGGGATAATTGCCATTTCGCTTTTCTTCATACCATTTAACCATTACGTCCACTGTACGTGGCTTATAATCGTACAAAGCTGTCGAATAAAGGATAGCCTCATTAAAGATATCCAGTATTTCAGGCAGTTGCTGTTCAATGCATAGCCTCAATTCGTATTCTTTCATTCCTAAATTCTTTCATTCCTAAATTCTTTCATTCCTTAATTCTTTCATTATTAAATACTTTGTGTTCTTTGGTTCCTATACTCCTCCGGTGTATAGTTTGTGTATTTTTTAAAGATCCGGCATAGATAGGCTACGCTCCTGATCCCCACTTCATCAATGATTTGTTTCTGTGACAAATCACTTGTAAGCAGCAGATATTGTGCCTTTTCGATGCGCTTGCGGATAATAAATTCACAGGGAGGGATGCCTGTGATCGACTTAAAAACCCGTGTAAAATGGTCTTTCGAGGTACACGCCATTTGTGCAAGTTCCTCAATTACAATATCATTCGATAGATTTTTCTGAATATGGACCAGAATTTCCTGCATGTGCAAGTTTAAATAATTGGGAATATCGGTCACCGATTCCTGCTGTATGAACCTCGAAAACAGTTGTTCGATAATCCCAACGGTTTCCATCAGGTGGCCCATGGAACGATAGTCCACTTTTTTATTCGCCCATGGTTTATTTTGGTAAACCTTTGGGTCGTGGTGAGGCAATTGCAAATCTGGGTTGATTTCGAGCAAACGGGCAAAAAGGGCACAATCGAGTTTGGTCGCCCTAAACTTATTTTGCATGTTGAAGAGGCTATAAATACTCAATCCATTGTCCATACTCATGCTGAAATGGATATAATAATGTGCCAAATCCTGATTGAACAGGTAAGTACACGGAGAATAGCTTGGGATCAAATAGATATAGCCAGCCTCAAGTTTCGTTTTTTCGTTTTGATTTAAAATATAACCATCACCCTCTGTAACAAGGTACATTCGCGAGAAAGGGCTGATGATATTCTGGTACTCCGAAACCCGGTCGAATCGCAAAAAAGCTGCATTCTTTACATTGAATCGAATTGACTGGCCAATCTCCTGAAATTGCATATTATCTAACTTATAAAGAATTTCGAATAATAAACTCCTCAAATATAATAAATTCCTTCAATAACCTATTTTGGATTATCGTATTTGTGCAATAAGATGGCGACAATGTGTAATAAACTATGCCTCGGATGTTCTATTTTTGTTTGTGTAAGTGGACATCAACTAACAAACTTTTATACAAGATGAATCTTCAAATTTTATTGGGCATTTTACTGATAGCTGCCGGAGCCTTTTCTTCAGGAAGTTTCGCAGTTCCTTTTGGTAAGATAAAAAATTGGAAATGGGAAACTTACTGGATGATTTTCAGTCTTGGCGCTTATATCCTGTTTCCATTGGCGGCATGTTTGGTATTTGCCCCCGATTTCGTTCAGATTATCCTCTCCACGCCGTCCAACACGGTTCTTACAGTATTTCTGTTGGGTGCAGTCTATGGTGTTGGCAACCTCTCTTTCGGATTGGCCTTGCGGTATCTTGGATTGTCGCTGGGATATGCGCTTGCACTCGGATTGATGCTTGCAATCGGAACATTAATACCACCCATTATCGATGGTAGGCTTCAAATCATGATGCAAAAATCGGGTGGAAATCTATTGATCATTGGCATTTTGGTCGCTTGCTTCGGGATTGCGCTTTCGGCTTGGTCCGGAATTTTAAAAGATAAATCAGTGTCACAGGCAAAAAAGCAGGAAAGCATTGGTGAGTTCAACCTGGTAAAAGGGGCAATGGCTGCCATACTGGTTGGGATCACAGGTTCTGCCATGTCACTTGGATTCGAACAGGGAATCCCAATTTCAGATATGGCCGCACTAAAAGGTGTTGATCCATTGTTTACGATGATGCCTGTTCTGATCGTCCTGTTTTCAGGAACGTTTATCACTACAATATTCTGGTGTACCTATCTTGGCTATAAAAATAATTCGTTGAAGGATTATGGACAGGCTGAATCAACTGCTCAATTGTCATCCAACTATTTATATGCATTATTGGCCGGTGTGCTGTGGTTTGGCCAATTTATCGTTTATGGCATGGGGAAAAGCAAAATGGGTCCATTCACGTTTACTTCATGGGGAATCCTGATGGCCCTGACCATAGTTTTTGCCACCGTGTGGGGATTGATGCGCAATGAATGGAAGGGGGCACCCCGAAAGGTTTATATCCTGATGGTCTTGTCCCTGATTATTATAATCGTCTCTTCGTTTATGATCGGGATCAGCGGATCGGAATAAGAACGCAAGGGGCATGGTGCATGGGGCAAGGAGCAAGGAGCGTGAGAAATGAAGGAATGAAAATTTGAAAATTGATTAATTTGAAAATTTGAAGATATCATAACTTTTCAACGCTCTAAAATACAAATTATTGTAGAATACTGTGGTTGTAAAAACCAAGACAATTTCTTAACAGATTCAAAACTTCGTAGGAGTTAAACTTGTGTATAAAAGAAAATTACAAAATACAGACGGTGCAATCAGAAAGGTGATCCAAAGTAAAATTTTCATTCGCCGCAAAGTAAAACCAATAAAGAAGTGGAAATTCAAATGTGAAAACCGGAATTTAATAAGGATTGTAAAATTGATCTTCAAAAATCAAAATTGTGGAATCTCAATTTTATCGTCAGCACTTGCAGTTAGCCAGCCGCCAGTTGCCAGTTAGCCAGCAGCATTAACAACTAAAATATAAATTAAAATATGACAATCTCATCCCGTGACCGCATTTTAGCAGCAATCAACCATCAGAAACCAGACCGAATTCCGATAGATTTGGGAGCTACCCCAAGTTCGGGAATCTCGGCAATCGCCTATAGTAACCTTGTGAAACACATAGGGCAATCCGATTCACCTGTTCTTGTTTATGACGTAGTCCAACAGTTGGCTCAACCCGATTACCACATCCTGAACCGTTTTGGTGTAGATGTACTTGACATTGGCCGGACTTTTAACGATCAGCAATCCGACTGGCAACCAACAGTCCTCGCCAATGGTGCATCGGCATTCTATCCCAAATGGTTTAATCCCAACAAATTAACAGATGGTTCGTTTGTTACCTATGACGATGATGGGAAGCGGATCTTATCCAGAATGCCAATTGGTGCCACATTTTTCGACCAGACCTATTTTCCCTATGTTGATGGTTACCCCGATTCGTATGAAAACCTGGATGCTGAAATGGGGCGTATCATGTGGGCAAGGGATGCACACAGTCCCTGGGACCATGCCTCAGATTCCGATTTCTGGCAAAAGTTGCGCGAAAACACCCTTAAACTAAGGCAAACCACCGATAAGGCCTTGCTGGTTGTTTGCGGTTGCAACCTTTTCGAATGGGGAACTTTCCTCAGGCGGATGGACAATTTCCTTATGGACCTGATGTGCGATCCTTACAACGTTGAAAAACTGCTCGACCAACTGGTGATCCGGCACCTTGCAACACTCGAAAAGGTTTGCAACGCAGTTGGTGACATTGTCGATATCATCCGTTTTGGCGATGACCTGGGGATGAGTTCCGGCCCGTTTATGGATGCCGAAACTTACAGGATCATGTTCAAGCCACGCCACAAAATGCTGTGCGATTATGTGAAAACCCACAGCAAAATGCACACTTTTATCCATTCTTGTGGATCAATCTCCATTTTAATGCCAGATCTGATTGATGCCGGAATCGAAATTTTCAATCCAGTCCAGACCAATGCCTGGAAGATGGAGCCCGAATTTCTAAAAAAAGAATTTGGAAAAGATGTAACCTTCTGGGGTGGTGGTATCGAAACTGTTGGAACCCTTAATGTTGGGACTCCGGCACAGATCAGGGAACAGGTTCTTAAAAGGCTTGACATATTTTCAAAGGATGGGGGGTTTGTCTTCAATACGGTACACAATATCCTTCCCGATGTTCCACCGGAGAATATCATTGCCATGTATGATGCGATCAAGGAATTTAACCAAAAGCAATGAAGAAAATATCTTTAATACTACTTCTCTCTCTACATATTTTGGGTATCCAGGCCCAATCGACCAGATCTGACAATGGTTTTTTGAAGTGGTGGCAGGATGCACGTTTTGGGATGTTTATCCATTGGGGACCTGTGACCCGTTATGGTGGGGAAATTAGCTGGTCGAGGGAGGGATACGGAAAAACAAAATACGACTCCCTTTACCTTGGATTTAATCCTGTAAAATTCAAACCCTCGGAATGGGTCAGCCTGGCCCAAAAAGCAGGTATGAAATACATGATCCTGACAGCCAAACACCACGATGGATTCTGCCTGTGGGATACAAAAACGTCAGGTTACAACATCATGCAAAGCCCGTTCAAACGGGATGTTTGCAAAGAGCTATCCGAGGCTGCACATCAGGCTGGAATGCCAATAGGTTGGTATTACTCACCTGCCGAATGGAAAGACCCCGATTGCAGGAATCCCAAAACCAACGACCAGTATGCAAAAAGAGTAGTGGAACAAGTGAGGGAATTGCTGACCAATTATGGCAAAATAGGTTTGCTCTGGATTGATTATGAAGGTTCCCCATCTCCCGTCAATCCAAAAGAAATTTATACACTCGCCAAAAAACTGCAGCCAGGAATCATCGTCAACAACCGTCTTGATGTATTTCATACCGATGAATCCCATAGTTATGTAGGTACAAACGGTGATTACGCTACTCCTGAAGGATTTGTTGCCGGTTACGGGGCTATTCCTTGGGAAACCTGCACAAACCTTGGACACCAGTGGGCCTGGAAACCAAAAGATAAGCCCCGCGAAATCAACGAGGCAGCCACTACTCTTTTAAGGTGCGTTGCAGGTAACGGCAATCTTTTGTTGAATGTAGGCCCTGATAGTCTGGGACAGATACAAACAGATTTTCAGGAACGATTAATCCAATTGGGCGACTGGATCAGGCAACGCTCTGAATCGGTTTACAATACCAAGGGTGGACCTTATACCCCAACAAATGATTACTTGTGCACCTACAACAATAAAACATTGTATATCAATATTATATCCTTATCTGGGGACACTTTGGTTTTACCAGAATTGCCGGCTAAAATTCTTAAAGCCAATATGCTGAATGGGACATCAGTTCGATTTCTTCAGCAGCAGAACAATTTAAAGTTGATTGTGCCAAAGGCTGACCGGGAGAGTATAGCCACTTTAATAACCATTTTAACAGATAAGGATTTAAGCAAGGTAAAACTAATCCATCCTTTTTCTACGTCAGGATCCCTTGCATACTTCTGTAAATCCGGCGCATCAAGTTCCATTGGTCAGTTTTTGCACGACCCATCGGTAGCCTTTGATGATAACCCAAAGACCTACTGGAAATTAGGGCGAAAGCAAGATGTCGATTTCGATAAATGGTATGGAAAAGTCTTAAACTACCGGAGTGAGGAGGTTAAATCACTTTTCTGCACCAACGGATGGCTGGAGGCTGATTTGGGAAAACCAAAGAAAGTTACAAGCATCTATGCAAGCGAATTTATTTTCCAGAACTCTGAAATTAAGGGTTTTGAAATTCAATATGAAAAAGGTGGAAAATGGTTGACCATAGCAGATGGGACAAAAATGGGAGAATGGAAAAAACAAATTACTCCTGTAACTGCGCAAAGATTCAGGTTAGTCATACTCAACAGAGCAGGCTTCTCCGGAATCAAGGAATTCCAGTTGTTTGGTGAATAGGGCTGCTGGCGGCTGGCTACTGGCGGCTGGAGATCCAAAAATTTAGATTTAGATCCTTATAACAGTGTTCCAAAATATAAAAATTGACAATATGAAAAATAAATTATCCATCTTATTGACATTCATTGCATTACTTATCATTTGCAATCCTGCTATTTCCCAATCTCCTGAAAAAAAGGCACTGATCGGGAACGAAAAAAAGATCGAACAATGGAAGGATGCCCGCTTCGGGATGTTTATACACTGGGGTCCAGTGAGTTTAAAAGGAACTGAAATCGGTTGGTCGCGTGGTCGCGAAATCCCAATCGAGGAGTATGACGCCCTCTATAAAAAGTTTGATGCAGTCAATTTTAACGCAAACGATTGGGTCAGTGTGGCCAAAGCAGCCGGCATGAAATACATCGTCCTGACTACCAAGCATCACGATGGATTTTGCTTGTGGAATACCCGGCAAACCGACTTTAACATTATGAATTCGCCATTGAAGCGGGACGTTGTGAAGGAATTATCGGAAGCTTGCAGGAGGCAAGGAATTGGATTCGGCACCTATTATTCAACCTGTGACTGGCACAACCCTGATTTTCCTTTGACAAGCCCAGGTGGCACTGTTACGCGGGAAAAATATGATATAGAAGCATATACAACCTATTTGAAAAAACAGGTCGGCGAGCTGTTATTAAATTATGGTCCATTGTTTACCCTTTGGTTCGATGTTCCGCAGAAATTCGATGCTGTACGTGGACAATCGGTTATCGACTTTGCCCATACAATCCAACCTGATATCGTGATCAACAACAGGACAGGTGCCCAGGGTGATTTTGATACACCCGAACAGCGCGTGGGCGGTTTCCAGAACACCCGGCCATGGGAAACCTGCATGACAATTGGTGACCAATGGGCCTGGAAACCCAATGAGAGGGTAAAATCGTTGGAACAGTGCCTGCAAAGCCTGGTCCGCTCGGCTGGTGGCGATGGCAACCTATTGTTCAACGTAGGTCCACGGCCTGATGGAACAATCGAACCACTTCAGGTTGAACGGCTGAAAGAGATGGGACAATGGCTCCAAAAATATGGTTATTCGATTTATGAAACCCGTGGTGGTCCATTTAAACCTGCAGACTGGGGTGTTAGCACCCGCAAAGGAAATACGATTTATCTGCACATCCTGAAATGGATTGGAAATGCACCCAAAATTACGATTCCTGACCTTGGGATGGAAATCAAAAATTGCCGTCTGGCCCAAGGTGGAAACGCAAAACTCACAAAACTCGGCAAAGGATTTACGATTGAATTAGCAGTAAAGGACTTACAGCCTATCAATACGATCGTTGAACTCGAAATGGCGAGTAATGTAATGAACATTTCGCCAATGGAAATAAGTTCCAACTCCCTCTCATTTATGAAGCAGGTAACAGCATCGTCAAATCCAACAGGCCATTGGTCAAACCACCAATGGGTCGAATTGAATTCTGTAACCAATGGCGATTGGTCGGGTGCATTTTGGGAACCTGCAGAAAAAGATACAACTCCGTGGATTGAGATTGATTTGGGAAAACCCGAAAAAATGGCCGGAGCGATTCTTTATGAAAGGGGCACTGCTGTTAAAGTGTTTGAACTTCAGGCGCAGGTTGGAGATAAATGGAAAACCATTGGTAAAGGAACCACAATTGGAAGTAAATGTGAACTTAAAATATCCAAAATTACCGCTCAAAAAATCAGGTTGGTATTAAAAGAATACTCACAGGTTCCTGGTATTTATGAGATTGTATTGTTATGACAATCTGTATTTTAGATTTATCTTTTAACCTCATTGATGACACTGCAACTGGCGGCTGGCAACTAGCTGCCCGTTGCCAGTCGCCAGCAGCAAGTCGCAATATATTTGAAATCAATAAAAACAGCTAAATTACGAGGAAATGAAACGGTTTGGACAAATCATCGGGGTCGATCCCCAAAGTTTTGAGAAATACAAAGCCTACCATGCGGCAGTATGGCCTGAAATCCTAGAAATGATAACTGCTTGTAATATAAGTAATTACTCCATTTTTCATAAAGATGGCTTACTTTTCGCCTATATGGAATACACAGGAAATGATTTTTCTGCCGACATGGCAAAAATGGCTGCCGATCCCAAGACCCAGGAATGGTGGGCCATTATGATGCCCATGCAGCGGCCAGTGGAAAACCGTGCCGAAGGGGAATGGTGGGCCAATATGGAAGAGGTTTTTCATCTTGATTAGAAGTTTCGCGCAAAGCTCGCTTAGAACGCAAAGAAAAAACAATAAAACCTTTGTGTAACTCTGCGGCCGCTGCGAGACAATAAAAAAACTTTTCGCGCAAAGCTCGCTAAGACCGCAAAGAGAAAAAATAAAACCTTTGCGTAACTCTGCGGTCGCTGCGAGACAATAAAAAAACTTTTCGCGCAAAGCTCGCTAAGATCGCAAAGGGTAAGAATGAAAAAGTCTTTGCGTAACTCTGCGTTCTTTGCGAGACATAAAAAACTCATTTAATATTCAAGCACATATAAATTCTGGATATCATGGAAAGAACTGCAAATTGTCTTGCAAAGCTTGAACGTATGAACAAAGCTTTGCGTCACGAAGAACCCGACCGGGTGCCGATAAGCGATTTCTTCTGGGGAAGTTTTGTGAAAAGATGGCGAAGAGACCTCAACCTTCCCGAGTCGGCAGAACCTTACTCCTATTACGACCTCGACTGGATCGTGACCACTCCCAATATGGATCCAATCATACGCCCTTTCGAAACCGTCCGCGAAAATGAAATAGAGGTCGTCGTCAAAACAGGATTTGGTGCCACAATTCGCAAACGTTTTGATTTTCAGATGCCGGAATTCATGACCTTTGAAATTGATACCATTTTAAAACTTCAGTCGTTTCAATTTGACGATGCTTATGACCGTCGCCGTTATTTTGAAGCCGGTGACAATCAGATCGCAGGTGTAGGGGATGGATTTGAGCGGAATTCACCGGCATGGGTCGATTCACTTAAGAACTTATATCCCGATATCCCGGTATATGGGAGCATTATCGAGTGTTCCGAATGTCTCACCCGTTTAATTGGTCAGGAGAATACCTTGTTCTGGATGGGAATGTATCCCGACGAACTGGGGGAATGCATCAACCAAATTGGTCAGTTTTACCTCGATTGTACAAAGGCACAGATTGCCGCTGCAGATGGATTGCTCGATGGTTTTGTAATCTGGGGCGATGTAGCATTCAAACAAACGATGTTATTTGACCCCGAATATTGGCGGCAATATTTCAAGCCCTGGGTAAAAGCCATGATCGACGAATGTCACAAACACAAGCTGCCAGTCATTTACCATGGTTGTGGCAATGTAAGCCTGATCTTTGAAGATTTCATAGAGATTGGACTTGATGCCTATAATCCATTGGAAGTCAAAGCAAATATGGATGCAGTGAACCTAAAGAAACAATACGGCAACAAAATGGGGTATTGTGGAAACAACGATATTCAGGTTTGGGAAACCGGTAACCTTGAATTGATCAGGCGGGATGTGATGCGAAAATTAAACGCCGCAAAAGGAGGTGGTTTCATTTTCCAATCCGATCATTCTGTTTCCAGCGCAGTTGCAGGGCAAACCTATGATTACATCGTTAAACTGGTTCGCGAGAAAGGGAACTATCCATTGGAGCTGGGCGAATTTGATCTGGAGATGTAATTCTAAAAAACAAAACGGGCAATGTCTAAATTAAATTTTTGAAATCAGTCAATTCACCTTAAAAAAAGTACATTTGTTATATTTAATGTGTTAAAAATTTGTAATCATTGACTACCGCAAATCCAAATGAGCAGGACTTGGTGAAGGCCCTATCCAAAGGGGAAATCAAGGCTTTTAACGACCTGTTCCAACTTTATGGAAACAGGATTTACCGGTTTTCAATGGGCTACCTGAAATCCCAATCGGAGGCGGAGGAATTGGTTCAGGATGTATTTCTGAAAATTTGGGAAAAAAGGGCAGAACTTAAAGATTACCTTTCGTTCAAAGCCTACCTTTTTACAATTGCCTATAATCTGATCAGAAAGCATTTTACAAATAAGGCATTGATGCACAAATATTTAGAAGGACAGATTATCGATGATCTGGATTTTGACACAACCCAAAATATCGATTATCAATCCACTAAAAAATTAATTGATGCGATTGTTGACCAATTGCCGCCAAAAAGAAAAACCGTTTTCATCATGAGCCGGTTTGAAGGTTTCACAGTAAATGAAATCGCAAAAGAGCTGGGAACCAGTCCTAAAACAGTTGAAAACCAATTGGGTGAAGCCTTAAAGTTCGTCAGGGAACATCTCAAATCGGCTAGAATTGCCGTACTTATCTTTTTTATCTTGTTTTGTTCCTGATCTCCCTTTAAGACCAATCTACTATCATTCAATTGGTTAAATACAATCCTTTCGATTTCTTGACCTCTCTGCAATTTTATTTGAAAATAGTTCCACTTCGAATAGGGGTTATTTGAGCTTTGCGGATATTACCTGTATTGAATAAGACTAAAACAAGACGCACGAAAGCGTTTAATTCAGTATTACAATAAAAAACACAAAAGCTTTCATGTCCAATATCGACAAAAACAGAATTGATAACTACTATAAATCAGGCTATTCCCCCGATGAAGAGAAATATCTTGGTCACCTTTTTACAGACGATTCCAATCAGCATGAATTGATAGAAGTCCTTAAAGAACAATGGAACAGCACTTTAAATGAAGATCAGGATTCGCGCTCATTGGATCATATTCTCCACAAACTCAATTATCGGATCAACTCACATGAATCCGTTAAAACTGATACTACCGTAATAAAATTGGTAAAATGGTACGCGCGGATTGCAGCCGTCCTATTGCTTCCACTCCTGGTTTATACTGGAATTACAGAGTTTAAACCTGGCAATTTACAACAAGTGGAAGGTTTGGCCGAGATAACAGCTCCCCTTGGTGCCAGGATCAAATTCACCCTTCCCGATGGTTCTTTTGGCTGGCTCAACAGTGGATCTACCATGAAATATGCACTGAATTTCAACAAGATACGAGAAGTTCAGTTAACCGGGGAAGCTTTTTTTGATGTAAGGCATAAGGATGATTCCAGATTTGTGGTAAAAACCGATCAAATCAATGTGGAAGTAAAAGGGACCCGATTCAATGTTGCTGCTTTTCAGGGTGAATCAGAAACCAGTGTAACACTTGAAAAAGGAAGTGTAATTCTTACTGGAGAAAAACTTTCCTTGCCAATTGAAATGAAACCAAATGAACGGGTTGAATACAACAAAGACAATCAGTTTATCAAAAAAGAAGTAGTATCAGCCCCGATTTTTTCGGCCTGGAAGGAAGGCAAACTGATGTTACGAAATGCCTCTGTCGAAGAATTGGCCAAACAATTGAGCAGGTGGTACAATGTTGATGTTGTTATCGAAAACTCCAAAAATATTGACATTCGCTATAGGGCAACATTTGAGGACGAGAATTTAAAGGAAGTCCTCCGGCTTTTAAAAATAACATCCCATCTTGATTATAAAATCGAAGAGCGGACAAAAAAACCGGACAGTACCTTTACAAAACAACAAATCACGTTAAAAATACTATAATTAACATTATCAACTAATTAACAAATATTGCCTATGGAAGAAATTTTGGTTAAAAAATAACAGGAAAGCGTTGGCCCGCCTCCCTGTTGTAATTAGCAGTACTAAAAAAATAATAAATCCACTAACAGTTCAAAAGTATGAATAAAAATTTTAAAACAGGGGATAGCTATGCCCCGTTACTAACAAAACTTTTTCGAATTATGCGATTAATGATCTTATTGCTTGTTTTTGGAATTAACAGTCTATCGGCTGTTACAAGCTATTCGCAATCGACCAAAATAACATTGAAAACATCAGATTCAAGGGTTGAAGATGTCCTCAATCAGATTGAAGAAAAGAGTGAGTTTTACTTTCTCTTCAACCAGAAACTGATCGATATCAACCGTAAAGTATCATTGGATGTAAAGGATGAGAAAATATCTTCCATTCTGGATAACGTGTTTGCGGGGACAGATGTAAAGTATCAGGTGATCGACCGCCAGATTATACTAACGACAAGTAGCTCAACCCAAACACAACAAGCCAATACAAAAAGAGTTACAGGGAAGGTTACTGACTCCTCCGGTGGTTCCTTGCCCGGCGTTTCGGTCGTCGTCAAAGGAACCACAAATGGTGTGATCACAGGAATCGACGGTACCTTCTCCCTTTCCAATATTGCCGAAAATGCAATCGTTCAATTTTCATTTGTAGGGATGAAAACGCAGGAAGTAGCAGTATCAGGGAAATCCTCAATTAACATTGTTTTAGAAGAGGAAACAATTGGATTAGAGGAAGTTGTAGCCATTGGTTATGGCACTGTCAAGAAGGTTGACATGACCGGTGCGATTGCCTCGGTAAAGGGCGAAACGATCTCAAAACGCGAGACGACCCAGCTTTCATCTGCCCTTCAGGGAACCACTTCAGGGGTAATGGTGACAAGGAGCAACAGTGCGCCAGGTGCTGGTGCCACCATCCGAATCCGTGGTATTACCACCATTGGAACCAATGACCCGTTGATCATTGTGGACGGTATTCCGGTTGGCGGAATGGACGATGTAAATGCGAAAGATGTTGAATCAATGTCCGTTTTAAAGGATGCTGCTGCAGCTTCAATCTATGGATCCAGGGCAGCAGCCGGAGTTATTTTGATAACAACCAAGCGTGGAAAGACCGGGACATCCAACATTAGTTACAATTACGAATATGGCATTGAGAAGGCAACACAAATGCCTACCTACACCAATGCGGTAAAGTATATGCAATATGCCAACGAGCAGAAGTGGAACGACAACAACAATGTAGGTTCTGTATATCCGGTATTTGCACAAGACTACATCACCAATTATCCAACCAACAACGCTTCCAATCCTGATCTTTATCCAGATACAGATTGGAATGCAATGATCTGGAAAAAGAATGCCATTCGTAAATCCCATTCCCTAACATTTAATTCAGGGACAAAAAGCCTTCAGACCAACGCTTCATTTACCCTCGATGATGTTGATGGACTCTATGCTTTAAAAAGCTACAAGCGTATGACAGCCAGGGTCAACAATGATGTGACGATCAATAAATATTTGTCGGCCACCATTGACCTGAGCATTAAACGGGTGGAGTCAAGTTCTCCAACGGTCGAAGCAAATGCCAATTCCCAGAAACCTGGACCAATCTATGCCGCTCTTTGGGCCGATGGACGGGTTGCCGCAGGTAAGGCTGGCGACAACAGGTATGGGCAACTCGTTTATGGAGGGGTCAATAAAGGGTGGAACAACCAACTATCAGGTAAGATCTCTCTGGATCTGAAACCTTTTGAAGGTCTAAAACTATCAGCTATCTTTTCCCCAACATTCAATTACGACAAAAGCAAGAATTTTACCAAAGCCGTTCCCTATACAAATTACAACGATCCAAATACACTCGTCGGATATTTAGGAGGTGTTACAACCACTTCATTGAATGAGGGAAGGAATGACGGGTATTTCCACACAACACAATTCATCGCCAATTATACCAGGAGTCTGGGCAAGCACAATCTCAACCTAATGGCGGGGTATGAAAATTACTACCAGACCTATGAGAACCTGGGGGCTTCTCGCGATGCTTATGAACTGACGAATTATCCATACCTTGATGCAGGTCCACTTACGTTGCGCGGCAACAGTGGCTCAGCCTGGGAATACGCCTATCGTTCCTTCTTTGGCCGTGCGATGTACAATTTTGCCAATAAATATTATTTACAAGCAAACATCCGCAGGGACGGTTCATCACGATTCGATCCGAAGTACCGTTGGGGAGTCTTCCCATCCTTTTCTGCAGGTTGGGTGCTCTCGAACGAAAATTTCATGAAAAAAGTCCCTGTTGTCTCCTATCTCAAATTGAGGGCATCCTGGGGCGCACTGGGCAATGAGCGGATCGGCAATTATCCTTACCAGGCAGCCATCAGCTTTGGAAGTACGCCACTTTATATGGCAGGAGTCGCATCAGCCGCAACAACAGCAGCGCAAACCCAATACGCCATTCCCAATATTTCATGGGAAAAAACCGAAACATCCGATATCGGATTGGATGTCAACTTCCTAAACAATAAGCTCCAAATTACTGGTGATTATTATTTGAAGACAACCAAGGACATGTTACTGGCTTTACAGATTCCACCTTCCCTTGGTTTTGACAATCCAAACCAGAATACCGGTAAAATGGATACCAAAGGTTGGGATTTTGAAGTAACCTGGAATGATAAAATTGGGGAAGTTGGTTACTCCGCATCGTTCAACCTATCAGATTTTAAATCAAAAATGGGAGACCTTGGCGGCACCGAGTTTATTGGGGACCAGATTAAGGTCAAAGGAAGTGAATTCAATGAGTGGTATGGTTACAAGTCACTTGGACTTTTTCAGGATGCTACCGATGTTGCAGCTTCTGCCAAACTTTATGCCAATTCAAAACCGGGAGATATCAAATACGAGGATATCAGCGGACCAAATGGCGTACCTGATGGTTTGATCTCAGCTCAATACGACCGTGTCCGTCTTGGGGGATCCTTGCCCAGATACATGTATGGAGGCAATTTCACTGTTGATTACAAAAATTTCGATCTTGGCGTGGTATTTCAGGGCGTGGGTAAACAAAATGCAAGGGTATTTGCAACTGCGGTCAGGCCATTGAACGTTGCCTGGACAGCAGTGCCCACTATCATCGAAGGGAAATTCTGGAGCAACAACAATACGACAGAACAAAATCTTGCAGCCATTTATCCAAGGTTAAGCGAAAATGCAGCCGGTGCAAACAACTATGTAATGTCGGATTTCTGGATGTTCAACGGATCCTACTTCAGGTTAAAGAACATCACACTGGGTTATACAATTCCATCTTTATTGACGGAAAAAGTTAAACTTCAAAACGTAAGGGTCTATTCCACCATCTCCGATGCATTCTGTCTCAGTCATTATCCAAAGGGTTGGGACCCTGAGGTTTCAGAATCAGGTTATCCCATTACCATGACCTTCATTTTTGGTGTATCTGTTAAATTTTAAAAAGCTAAAGCGATGAAAAATAGAATAATAGCATCACTATTCTTAAGTCTGTTCGTTGTAACAGCATGTTCAAAACTGGACCTTAACCCACTTTCATCCGGATCCAGTACCAGTTGGTACAGCAATGAAACAGAGATAACGATGGCCCTGAACGATTGTTACAGGGAAGTTTTCTGGTTCAAGGACAATGATTTCAACACCGATGATCAGATTCAGAGGGCATTGCAGAGCGAAGTAACCGGAAATACGATTACCGGCCAATCAGGGACTGTTACAAATCTTTGGTTAAATTCTTACAAGTCGATTTCAAGGACAAATACAATCCTGGCAAGTTTGCCACGTGCGGTTGGTTCAATTTCGGCGGCCAAGCTTGACCAGTATGCTGGAGAGGCCCATTTTATAAGGGCTTGCAGGTACAGTGACCTGATTACCCATTTTGGTGACGTCATCTATACGACACGGGTACTGCCTCTGGATTCAGCTTTCCTCGTTGGCCGGACTAGTAAAACTGTGATTCTCAAAGGCATTTATGATGATTTTGATTTTGCAGCGGGTAAATTGCCAACTACATATCCAGCAGCAGCCATGCAAAGGGCTACAAAAGGTGCCGCACTTGCCATGAAGGCACGTATTGCCCTGTATATGGGCGATTTCGCAACGGCACGTGATGCTGCAAAAGCATGTATCGACCTTGGAGTTTACAAACTTGCCAGTGATTGGAGCACTTACTTCCTGGCCTCCACCAAAAATTCAATCGAGTCGATTTTCTTAATGCCAAGATCAGTCGCATTGAACTCCATTTTCGATTCCTACTTTGTTCAGCAAACCCTTACCAGGAATGCAGGTGGCTATGGTAACCAGAATCCTTCATGGGACCTTTTCTGCTCCTACCTTTGCAAGGATGGCTTGACAATAGACAAATCACCGCTTTACGATCCAAGGAACCCCTTTAAAAATCGTGATCCGCGACTTACAAAAACCATTGTTGAATTTGGTGTGCCCCACCTTGGCTTCATTTATCAGCCTCATCCTGATAGTATAAAGGTTCTGAACCTGAATTCAGGTAAGCTCGTCACCAACAACGATACCCGGACCAATACACAATATGCTTCCTACACAGGTCTAACCTTTAAAAAAGGTGTTGACGCGAGTTGGATTACCTTAAAAATTGATCCGGACAATGTGATCATCAGGTACGCCGATGTTTTGTTGATCTACGCCGAGGCCAAGATTGAACTGAATTCGATCGATCAGACTGTATTCGATGCAATGAACATGGTCCGCGCAAGGGCATATGGGGTCGATAAGTCTGCAATTAGTTCTTATCCGGTAATTTCTGAAACCGACCAATCAAAATTGAGAAGAATCCTTCGTTCAGAACGACGCATGGAATTTGCAGCCGAAAACCTCCGTTATATGGACCTGATCCGTTGGAGAATCGCTGAAATTGTTTTGAACAAGGCGAGTTATGGGATGTTGGATCCAGTTGACCTGAGGGCTAAAATTATCAGCAAAGGACTCTGGTTTTTCCATGGAATCCCGGCCTTTGACAATCAGGATATACCCGATTTTTCTGCATGGTACACAGCAGGCATGATCAAATTACTGACACCCAAAACATTCGATAAAAACAGGCAGTACTTGTGGCCATTGCCTACTACCGAACTTCTGGGAAATAAAAACCTTACTCAGAATCCGGGTTATTAATCCGCATCAAAAACTCTATTATAATCATTTTAGAGATCATTTACAGAAAGCGCAGTTGTCCAATTTGCGCTTTCTGTTCAAATAAAAACGAGAAATCCAATATTTGTTTGATTGTGGAATACAATATTGTATGATTGAATCAAACAATAATATATCTTCATCGTACAGAAAATAAGAAAAATATCTGGTAAGAAGTTTAATGAAATCCAATATTGTCCATCTATATTTAAACAAATGAATATCTATCTATTAGCATTTTCAACAATTTTCTTGCTTACTAATTTGGTTTGTTCTGCTCAAAAATCCTCATCACCCAAATGTTTTAGTGGAATTTATCCTGCCCTGGCCAATTACAACAACGAAGGGGAATGTGGAACAGGTGCAGTAGTTCCCTGGGCCGACCGGTTATGGATCATCACCTATGGTCCACACCTGCCATTTGGCTCGGCAGACAAGCTTTATGAAATAACACCCGAACTTCAAAAATTTACAAGGCCTGAAAGTATAGGTGGTACTCCCGCCAACAGGATGATCCACAAAGAGAGCAACCAGCTTTTTATCGGCCCTTATGCGATCGATAACAACCGAAATGTGAGGGTCATTTCCTACAAGGATATGCCTGGCCGTCACACCGGAAATGCACGCCACCTGACTGATCCTGCAGGTAAAATCTATTATGGAACTATGGAAGAGGGTTTCTATGAAGTGGATGTGAAAACGCTAAAACCTACTATGCTTTACGAAGATCTAAATGTTACAAAAAAGAAGACAAACGAAACCGAAGGGAATTTTAAGGGTTCACTGCTCCCTGGTGCTCATGGAAAAGGGTTCTATTCGGGCCAGGGTGTTATGGTTTACAGCAACAATGGAGAACCATCGGCGGAAGCTTTGAAAAAATTCGATATCAAGTCGGGTGTTTTGGCAGAATGGAACGGGAAAGACTGGAAGGTAATCCGTCGTAACCAGTTTACCGAAGTGACGGGCCCGGGTGGAATATATGGAAATTCAAATCCAACAACCGACCCAATCTGGGTAAATGGATGGGACCACAAATCATTGTTGATTGGTGTCCGTGACAACGGGAAATGGAGTTTTTACAGGCTTCCAAAAGCTAGCCACTCTTATGATGGTGCGCATGGCTGGAATACCGAATGGCCCCGCATCCGCGATATCGGAACAACTGAAAAGCCTGACTATATGATGACCATGCATGGGATGTTCTGGCATTTCCCAGCAACTTTTACATCCGATAACTCAGCTGGTATCCGTCCACGTTCAGCTTATCTGAAAGTAATTGGTGACTTTGCCCGATGGAACAACCAACTTGTTTTTGGATGCGACGATGCAGCCAAAAGCGAGTTCCTGAACAAGCGCAAAGCCAAGGGCAGCGTTGCCGGCCCCGGACAGTCGAACTCAAATTTGTGGTTCACTTCACCTGAAAAACCTGACCAGCTTGGGCCAAACACTTCCGAGGGGGCAGTCTGGCTTTCAGAAGAGGTTAAAGCCGGTGAGGTTTCTGAACCATTCCTTTTTGCGGGTTGGGACTTTCGCACCGCCTGGGTAAAAAATGAAGGAAAACAACCTGTAATATTTACTTTTGAAATTGACGAGAAAGGCAATAACACATGGAAATCCATCAAATCATTAAAGCTAAATGCAGATGTAGCTGTAAATGTTCCTTTTACTGAGAAAGGCGAATGGATCCGGGTAAAAACAGACCAGGCTACCAATGCCACAGTGCATTTTTCGTACAGCCAAAAAGACAAACGGACGGTTAATTCTGATCCGATTTTTACAGGTTTGACAAAGGTAAGTGAGCAGACTTCAAATGCCGGATTACTCTGGGACCTGGGTGACAACCGCCGACAAATGGGTATTCTGGCTGGAACAGTTTCAGATAAGGATTTTACGGAAACAGGTTATTACGAACTCGATTCCCTGATGAACCTTGTTAAAAAAGCGGATGCCGTGACTGCTTCCTACATTCGTGAGAAGATGATCATTCCAAAGGAAGTTATTACGATTGACCAATCCTCTGTCCTTATTGTCGATGACTCAGGCAGACGCTGGAGATTACCAAAAGGAAACAATAAATTTGATGGGTTGATTCACAATGGATTGATGCGAATTTGCCGGGAAGTTGCCACGGAACGTGACTTGTTCAATTGCCAAGGTACTTTCTATGAATTGCCTGCCGAAAATGCAGATGGATATGCAAAAATCCGCCCCATCGCCTCGCATAATTTTCGCATCTATGACTATACCTCCTTTCGTGGTATGTTGATTATGACAGGTTTAAATCTATCCTCAGCTAAAGGTAATTCCCATGTGGTAACTTCTTCCGATGGAAAGGCTGCTCTATGGGCAGGGGCAATTGACGATTTGTGGCAATTGGGAAAACCTGTTGGCGAAGGCGGCCCATGGAAGGACACCCAGGTAAAGGCGGGCGCTGCTTCTGATCCATATCTGATCGGGTTCTACGACAAGCGCAGCCTGAAACTTTCGCATGACCTGAAAGAACCTGTCACATTTAGAATTGAAGTTGAGCCGGTCGGCCATGGACCCTGGATGACCTATCAAACAATAACGGTAAAACCTGGAGAGAGTAAAGAATATACATTTACAGATTATTTCCAGTCACGTTGGATCAGGTTTGTGGCCAATAAAGACTGTAAGGCTACAGCATGGCTGAAATATGAATAATATTGATTAATAGGTAATTGAGTGTACAAAATGCATATTTGTTTGGAATTTCCGATCAAATATGTGTTTTGTATCAAAAATTCGGTTTGATGAAAACTTGAAATTGAATTTCTTCAATATAATAGTTCAAGATGAAAACATATTTACTGATAATCATAGCTATAATCTTTGGTCAAACCTTTAAACTGACTGCTCAGGGAAAAAAATCGGAGGTTATTCCCTATTTTTTAAAGGAATATTCCGATACTTACATACAATCGCCGCGTAAAGCAACACTTTCATGGTTCAATCAGGCAAGGTTGGGAATGTTTATCCATTGGGGAGTATGGGGAAAATACCATTCAGCATGGGCCATGTACAACCGAAAAATCCCATTGGAGCAATACCAAAAAGATGCACGTGAAGTAGATGCATCGGGATTCAATGCTTTGGAAATTGTAAAACTGGCAGAGGAAAGCGGTATGCACTATATTACCTTTGTTGCCAAACATCATGATGGGTTCTGCCTTTGGGACTCTAAGTTCACTGAATGGGACAGCATGGATTACCCAATGCACCGCGATTTTGTGGCGGAACTTGCCAAAGTTTGCCACGAAAGAAATATGCCCCTTTATATTTACTATTCGATTGGGATCGACTGGACACATCCCTATTTTTTACCGGCAAATCTTTACAACCAGGGGCGACCAGTTTATGCTCAAACTCCTGAGTATTTTAAATATTCAAAACCTGAGGACTTTGAAATATACAGGGAATTTTGTAAAAATCAGCTTACCGAACTTTGTACCAAATATGGGCCTGTTGCTGGTTTTTGGTTCGATCCTTTAGGAGGAGTTCTGACTAACAGCGAATTATTCAATATTCAGGAATTCTACGACCTTATTCACAAATACCAACCCCATGCCCTGATCAATTTTAAAACCGGAGCCACCGGTACTGAAGATATCCTTGTAGGTGAAAGGGAGTTGAAGTCCATCAGCATGCATTACCCTGGCAACACACCCCAGGATCAGCTGATCCGAAAGTTATCAGATGAAGCATGGAACAAAAATTTCGAAAAAAAAGCTGAAATTGCAGTAACAAGTCAGGGTACATGGGAATGGAGCCCGCAAAACCAATGTCAGGATGTCGATGTTCTCTGGAAAATGCTTTTAGGTGCTGCAAAAAACAATGCCAATCTACTGCTTAACTTCGGGCCAAAGCCAGATGGGTCAATTCCTGAAGATGTTTCCACCAATTTCAGGGCACTGGGTGTCCGTATCCTAAAAGAAGGATACCCGTCATTGAATCTTACTGATTATTTGAAGTTGCGTCAGCAAGGTACTGCACTCGATAAGACAGAACAAGTAAAGACTGCTCGATAATATGATCATCGCCAAATGAAGAATATTTATGATTTTGGTCAAATATAGGTACCCAGTCGAAAATCGATTTTCAGGTTAATTACAACCCACTCTGCAGTCTTTTCGCAATTTGTCCATGGATGTCACAACTTAGAGGATTCCATTGAACTAACAAATCAGAATGATTTCGCGAAAATCAGAGATTTTTTGTCTTTGTAACTTCCAATTAAAAGTAAAAATATTGGAAAATCATTAACGTTTTGACACCTTTTCAGTCATATAGCAGAGAATAAAGGTATGTAGAAATACCAACTCAACTTCAATTCTGAATTTTAATCAATCTGAAAATACGTTAAGCTATCTGGAATTGTTATAAATAACAACATATGAAATTATACAAAGAACCCTTGATTATTTTGATGTTTTTTTATTGACTATCATATATTACTGTATAACAATTAGTTATACAGAATATGTTTTTATAATCTAAATTATTTTTGCCAGTTTTAAAATACCCTTTATAAAACACTTCATTTGCAACCTATACATAAATCATTAAATTTGACATTCGATCATTTTCATTTGTATTTTTATATTTTACTTTAATAGTTAATTTGTATTACATTTTAAATGGTAAAAACGGAAGGCCATAGTAAGAAAATTTTATCCTTTACAGTAATCCGTTTCTGTGCTGTGATACTTGGTGTTTTATTAAGCCAATTGAACTATGGGCAACCCTGTAATCTTTCGGTAAACCCAGGAAACAATATTCCAATATGTTTCGGTGCATCGACACAATTAATAGCCACACCATCAGGGTTCAACGATCTAGCACAGGTTACTTATTCCTGGTCTCCTGTTAATGGTTTAAATGACCCTCTAATCGCCAATCCAATTGCCAATCCCATTTCAACCACTACTTATATTGTCACTGTTACTGAAGGGGCTTGTACAAGTCAGAATTCTGTTACAATCACTGTAAACCCTTCACCTGATGCAAATTTTGGGACAAATACTTCAGTATGTAGCAGCCATTACATTCGGTTGGGTGCAACTTCTGTAAGTGGGAATACCTATTTGTGGACTGCCAATCCTACAGATCCAACATTAACTGTCGCAAACAACACATTATCAAACCCATCTGTAAAGCCAATTCAAACAACAACCTATACTTTGCAAGAAACCATAACTGCAACCGGGTGCTATAAAGAAAATAACGTTACAATAACTGTCGATCCCATACCGGATGCTGATTTTACTTTTACCAATAACTTGACCTCCTGTACCATGGTACAATTTACATCATCGGTAAACGGCTCTGGCAATTATAATTACAGTTGGAATTTTGGTGATGGGGAAACATCAACTGAACCGAACCCATTACATGAATTTCATGCTTATGGTAATAGTGGAAAAAAAAATCCACCATATCCTGTATCATTGCAGGTAACTGATCAATTGTCAGGATGTCTCAACGATCCAGCACACCAAGATGTCCCTGTCACACTGTCCCCAGACCCGTCTTTTAATATTACGAATTCTAAAGGTGGCACACAATTTCTTAGTGGTATGTTTCTCAATTGCACTTCATCAAGTTCAAATCCTAAATGTACTTTTCAGGTTTATAACGGCAGTACTACAACCAGCTCAAACACAAGATATGTTATCGACTGGGGAGATGGTAATGCACCGGAAGAAATATCAAATTTCACGACCAACAACGATTTTGCCTCCCATGAGTATTTAAGTTTAGGGTTTTTCAATATTGTCATTACTGTGTACAACTCGGTTACAGGATGCTCTGCGTCAAAAACATACTCATTCTATAGTGGAAATAGTCCCGGTGGCATGTTATACAATAATGGGAATACTTCCGATTGTGCCCCTTACACAATAACATGGGATGTCTTAGGCACTGATAATAACCCACCCGGAACCACTTACGTTCTTTCGGTAAATGATGGTTCACCGAATGTCACTTACACACAGGAAACTTTACCAAAACAAATCTCCCATCTTTTTACTCAGACATCCTGTGGAAAAAAATTCCCTACCAATGCTTTTACGGTCGGTTTTAGTATTAGTAACCCATGCACCACTTCATTTACATCCCTTTCAGTAAAAGTAACCGAAAAACCGGTTGCATCATTTGACAAGAATACAGATAGCCACATTTGTTTAAATACGGAGACGACTTTTACCGATTCGTCAACTGGCAATTATTTTCTAAAAGATAATTGTACCTCAAGCTATGTCAGAACCTGGTCGATCACGCCAGAAACAGGATGGGATAGAACAGCTGGGGCCTTTGGTCCTTCGTCTTCTACCTCAACATCTTCAATAAAGGTCAAGTTTACTGCTACAGGCAATTATCTCGTTCAACTCAAAATCCATCAATCCGGATCAAACCCGTCAAGATGTACAGAAGATTTGATGACTATGCCCATTTGCGTTGAAGAGCCTCTGATACCACAATTTAGCGTGGATAAAGTATCAGGATGTGCACCTCTTATTGTGAGCGCAACAAATTCAACCAATATTTCAAAATCTTGCCATGTACCTTTCTACTTGTGGGAAATTGTTTATCGCAGTGGCACTTGCGGAACAACAGCCGGTTATACATTTACAAACGGGACAAGTGCATCCTCTGCAAATCCATCTATCCAATTTACGAATCCAGGCACTTACGACCTGACACTTACAACTGGCAATTCCTGTGATACTATTACAAGCCCTGTAAAAACAATAACTATAACCCAACCCCCGAAAGTCTCATTGTCAGCGATTGCATCTGTTTGCCAGACTTTTCCGGTAACAACAATAAATCCTGTTGGAACAGTATCAAACTGCGGATCCCAACCAATAACCTATGAATGGGATTTTCCAGGTGCAAATACGACGACTTCTTCCAATGCCTCACCAGGCTCCATTAACTATGCCTTGCCAGGTACTTATTCCCTTTCGTTAAAGGCGACCAATGAGTGCGGTTCAACTACTGAACCAAGTAATTCATTTACAATTACTTCATCTCCTACTGCCACCATTTCCGGAACTTCTGATGTTTGTCTAAACGCTGCACCTCCGAATGTTACTTTAACTGGTGCTAACGGCTTAGCCCCATATACTTTTACATATACCATCAATGGAGGTGGCAATATTGTTGTTAAGACTTCATCTGGAAATAGTGCGTCTGTACTATCTCCTACCGGATTGGCAGGACTATTTGTTTATAGATTGATCAATGTTAAAGACTCAAACCCCGTTTCTTGTTTACAATCCCAGACGGGTACTGCGACTATTCAAGTCAATCCCTTACCGACTGCCTCAATCTCTGGCACAACAAGTGCCTGTTTGAATGGACTTTCGCCACTGATTACCTTTACGGGTTCTAAAGGTACTGCGCCATATACATTTACATATAACGTGAACGGTGCTGGAATTCAGACGATTACAACAATAGCCGGAAACACTGTAACACTTCCGGTCCCGACATTAAATACAGGCACATTCAATTACAACCTGGTAAGTGTGAAAGATGCCAGTTCAACCTCATGCTCACAATCGCAAACTGGTACAGCATCTGTTACAATTAATCAGATACCAGTCTATTCACCTGCACCGGATCAGGAATTTTGCAATGGAGCTATCGTTCCTGTTACCCCTGTCACAGCGACCTATACCTGGATAAATTCGAATACGAATATCGGATTACAGGCTTCCGGAACTGGCAATATTCCTTCGTTTACTGCCACCAATACAGGTAACTCACCCATTTTCTCTACAATTACTGTAACTCCATTTGCAAACGGTTGTACCGGTATTCCAAAATCGTTCACAATAACAGTCAATCCAACACCAATCTTAACTTTTTCGAGACAAAACGAAACGATTTGCTCAGGGGACAAGTCAAGCCTCGTGACTTTATCCACTCCAACATCAAATGCTACAACCGAATGGGCTGCCGACCCGGTTCCCGCTGGAATTACCGGAGTTACAATATTAAGCGGAACAACCACAATCCCTGAACAAACATTGCTGAATGCCACTGACAAGTCTTTGACAATTACTTACAGGGCAAAGGCAAAAAGTACCGGATATGTAACTTGCGAAGGATCAACTCTTACTTATACAATTACGATTAAACCTAAACCCAAAATTGTCGATTCACAAACAACGATTTGCACAGGTTCCACCACTTCGGTGAATCCAATAAATGGTGGTTCGAATATTGTGCCGTCTGGCACCAATTATACCTGGAGCTCGCCTGTCATTAGCCCTGGTGGTGCAATTACTGGAGGAAGTGCTCAAAATGTTTCACAAGGAATTATTAATGTGACACTTATAAATACAACCAACGATATTGCCACAGCAACTTATACGGTTACGCCAAATGCAAATGGGTGTATTGGTAATCCTTTTACAGTAATTGTAACTGTAAATCCCAAGGATCAGGTTGAAATTCCAGCGGCACAAATCGTTTGTTCTGGCCAATCAACCATTGTTGATTTCACATCTTTGAATATCGGTGGAACTACTTATTCATGGTTCAATGACAATCCAAATATTGGATTAGCTCCAGCAGGAACCGGGAATATTGCTTTTAACGCAACGAACGCAGGTACTGCACCAATTACTGCTAATCTCACGGTATTTCCTACCTATAGTTATGGAGGCTTAAACTGTCAGAGTTCGCACCAACAATTTCATATAACAGTAAATCCCAATGGGCAGGTCAATATCCCGGTATTAAGGACGTTTTGTAATGGTCAAAATGCTGTTATTAAATTAACTACATCCAATACCGTGGGTTCAACGACCTATTCGTGGACCAACAACAATACTGGCATTGGATTATTAGCTTCCGGAAACACCGACCAATTGTCGTTTACAGCACAAAACTCAGGCACTACACCAATTGTAGCAACGATTGCGGTCACTCCAACTTTTGATAATGGTGGGAAAATTTGCGAAGGACCGATAACACAGTTCGATATTACAGTGAACCCTGATGCACAAGTTAATAACCTTGGGCCTCAGGTAACCTGTAGTTCACAGTCGGTCCCGGTAAATTTCACCACAACCAATTCTGTTGGGATCACGACCTATTCATGGACCAACGATAATGCTAAAATTGGACTGCCTACTTTTGGAAATGGAAACTTGCTGTTTGTAACGCAAAACCCCGAAAATACTGCAATAAATGCAACGATCACTGTTACCCCAACCTTTAGTTATCGGAATGTTAGTTGTACAGGGCCATCAAAACAATTCGAGATTAGCGTAAATCCGTTGCCAAGTGTGATATTTACACCAGCGGATCAACCAATTTGTTCCGGGGATAAAACAGCCTTGGTTACCCTGAGTAGTGAGACCCTTGATGTCAACTTTTCCTGGACAGCGGTAGTTCCGAACGGAATTACAGGCGCTGCTTTAAGTGGGACAGGTACAATTCCAGAACAAGTTCTCTTCAACACAACCAGTACACCTTTAATGGTAATCTACAAAGCGAAGGGTGTCCTTAAAAATTTTCAAAACTGTGAAGGACCGGAATACATTTACACGATTACGGTAAACCCAATCCCGAAAATTGTAACTAATATATCCACAAATACTTGCAGCGGCAATTCCTTTTCAGTTTCTCCATCCAATGGAAACGGTAATATTGTACCTGTTGGAATAAAATACAAGTGGGATGATCCTGTAATAAACCCATCAGGTTTAATAACCGGGGGCAGTGTTCAAAGTACACCACAAACAACGATTAGCCAAACACTTGTTAATACAACTAATTCTGTTGCCACCGCAACCTATCGAGTGACACCTATTGCAAATGGTTGTTCAGGACAACCATTTGAGGCAGTTGTTTCGGTAAATCCAGAAACACAGGTGGATACGCCAGTGAATCAGTTCGTTTGTCCAAACGATTTAACAACAGTCAATTTTACTACATCCAATTTGGGAGGTGTTACGACTTATTCCTGGACAAATAACAATTCGAGTATCGGATTGGCAGCTTCCGGGTCTGGGAACATTTCATTTACCACAAAAAATGCAACTACCTCGCCATTAACAGCTACAATAACGGTTACACCAACCTATAGCTTAGGAGGCGAAAATTGTCAGGGTATGCCTAAACAATTCACCATAACCGTAAATCCTGTTGGTCAAATGAACATCCCTGCTATTCGAACCTTTTGCAATTCACAAGCATCTCAAGTAGTTTTTGGCACGGCAAATACAGGTGGTACAACAACTTATTCATGGACAAACAACAATCCTTCGATAGGCCTGCCTGATCAAGGTAGTGGGGATTTGACATTTACAGCCAACAATCCTGGCTCGGCACCCATTACGGCAACGATCAAGGTCACTCCTACCTTTACCAACAAGGGAGTTAGTTGTACTGGGCCTTTTACACTATTTGACATTACGATCAATCCTAGTGCTCAAGTAAATGGCATAAATGACCAGATATTTTGTAAATCCCAATCGGCTACTATTAATTTCACAACTTCTAACACAATTGGGAGTACAACGTATACATGGACCAATGACAATCCCAATATCGGACTTCCATCATCCGGTAATGGGAACATTTCCTTTATAGCCAATAATTCAGGGGCATCTCCGAACACAGCAACAATTACAGTTACTCCAAATTTTAGTTTTAGCAATGTTAATTGTTCGGGACCATCCAAACAATTTTTCATTACTGTCAACCCATCGCCAGACGTTGTTTTCATTCCTGCCACCCAAACAATCTGCTCCGCTTATAAGACAAATTTAGTTTCATTGACAAGTTCTACACTGAATGTTGATTTCACATGGACAGCTACCATCCCATCGACGATAACCGGTGCGACTGCAAATGGTACAGGTGATATTCCAGTTCAAACATTGATGAATACCACCACTGCACCTGTGAATGTTGTATATAAGGCCAGAGCACAAGTGCAAGGTGGGGGAGCTTGCCAGGGAATTGAATATACTTACGTGATTACAGTTAATCCGACACCCAACATTGTAAAGGGTTTAAGCGCCACTATTTGTAGTGATTTGTCATTTTCTGTTGCTCCAACCAATGGCAATGGAAATATAGTTCCTACAGGCACCACCTATATCTGGGATGCTCCATTGATAAGCCCCTCATCAGATGCCATTGTAGATGGGAAAGCGGAAGCTTCACCCAAAACGATTATCAGTCAGAAATTGACCAACACAACAAATACCTTAGCTACAGCTACCTATTCAGTCACACCAATCATTAATGGTTGTGTTGGGAATCCTTTTGAAGTGGTGGTGACGGTAAATCCAACGGTTAATGTTAACGATCTAAACGACATCAGCATTTGTTCAGGGTCAAAAAGTACACTGATTGATTTTTCGGGGGATGTTGCAGGAACAACCTATAATTGGACAAACAATGTTACAAGTATTGGCCTGGCGGCTTCAGGTACTGGAAACATACCTTCATTTACCGCCATAAATTCCGGGACTACACCAATAATAGCGACGATAACTGTTACACCCAAGGCCAACAATTGCTTTGGATTATCCAAGACTTTTAAAATCACAGTTAACCCTATTCCCAATACAAATCCCATCAACGATATCTTATTGTGCAATAATCAGTTAAGCAATATTATATCTTTTACAGGCAAAGTTGCCGGAACTAGCTTTAATTGGATAAATGATACACCGTCAATTGGATTGGCTGGAAATGGAATCGGAAATGTCCCGGCCTTTACTGCTGTCAATGCCAGAACCAGCCTTGTTTCGGCAACCATCACGATCGTCCCAAATGCCAATAATTGTACAGACCTTCCAACAAATTTTAAAATTAATGTTCAACCGGTCGCCCATTTAACTACGAATCCACTGGTCCAGACCATTTGTTCCGGAAGTAAAAATTCAGCAATTGACCTCACTTCTGATGTCATCGGGGCTACTTTTAGTTGGTCAGTAAATGCTTCACCCGGTATAACTGGTTTTACGCCTAGCGGTAATGGGACAACAATTATAGCCAGTACGATTAAAAGTACATTAAATATCCCAGGAACGGTCAATTATATTATTACGCCTTTTATTGGTACATGTGCAGGAGTTCCATCAACCTATACGATTACAGTAAATCCAAGCCCAACTGTTACGAATAATCCATTGCAAACCGTTTGCTCCGAAAGCCCCACTGCCCCGGTTTTGCTAACCTCAAATGTTTCGGGTACCACTTTTGCCTGGATTGTAACCCCAACACCCTCTTCAACTGTTTCGGGTTACCTGAGTAGTGGAACAAGCACAATTGATATTCAAAACATTAAAAATACAGGAATCATTCAGGAAGAGGTTAAATACCATATCATTCCAACTTCAGATATTGGTTTGAGCTGTCCTGGCACACCCGTTGACTATGTTATCAAAATTAATCCTTTGCCCGTTGCGACAGCAACCCCATTAAGTCAGGTGGCCTGTTCCGATTTGACACCAATACTCACACTTTCCTCATCGCTTGGTAATACAAGTTTCAATTGGACAATAGAATCAAATACAGGAAATATTACAGGTGCCACCAGTGGAAATGGTTCATCTATTGCTCAAATTTTAAAAAACAGCAGCAACACCATTGCTGGAAAGATTGTTTTTAAAATTCTGCCAGACAATGGGTTGTGTACTGGGAAACCTATCTATCCGGACGTAATTGTAAACCCACGACCTTTACCGACCATAACCGGAGATATTGTTATTTGCCAGGGAAGCCAAGGGGTGATTTACACAACGGAGCCCAATATGTTGAACTATATCTGGAATATTTCTTCCGGTGGGACAATTACTGCCGGAAGCGGTACAAATGAAATTAAAGTAACATGGAATGGCCTGGGTGGACAAACTGTGAGTGTAAACTATTTGAATTCATTTGGTTGTGATGCTTTGTCTCCTACCCTTAAAACTGTAACTGTTTACCCGAATCTGCCAGTCAGTGTTGCCATTGCCCCTGATGCAAATAATATTTGTCCTGGTACGAAAATCACATTCAGTGCATTCCCTGTAAACGGTGGCATGAATCCTGGATATTTATGGAAGGTTAACGGTACGATTACCGGTTCAAACAGTCCTTCTTTTTCCTATAGTCCTGTGAATGGGGATAAAATAGACTGTCAATTGACATCCAACGCTATTTGTCCTACTGGAAATCCTGCGCAGTCGAATGTTGTAACGATGGTCGTCTATTCCAATTTGCCCGCCTCCATTTCAATTGTTGCCAGTACCGATAACGTTTGTCCTGGAGATACAATTACATTTACTGCTACTCCATTTAATGAAGGTTTTACGCCGGTTTATCAATGGTTTGTAAATGGGGCAAAAGTTGGTACAAACAATCCGGTTTTTAGCTATGCTCCTGTAAACCTTGATGTTGTTACCTGTCAACTTACTTCCAGCAACCTGTGTGCAAGCAAAATGGTCGTTCTTTCAAATGCACTTAAAATGGCAGTTGCGATGCCTCCTGTCGTACCGCGCTTTGAGATTATCAGGTTAAACGATTGTGCCCCAATCGATGTATTGTTGAAGAATATTAGTCCTACAAATGGCAATGCATATATCTGGAATTTTGGTGATGGTGAATCAAAGACTACAACGACAGCAGTTGATCTCTTGCATACTTATCAAAATTTCACTTCCGACACGAAGTCGTTACAGGTTACGCTTAAAATCATAACAAGTACAACACACTGTTTTATTGTCCTTGCAAAACCTTTAATAGTTGAACCTGAAATCATTGCAGGTTCTCCTGTTAGTTTCCAAGGTTGTAGTCCTTTTACCACTACATTTGAAAATGCTTATCCCGGTGCAAAATCGTATCGCTGGGTTGCCGGAGATAAAAAGACGGTTTTAAGCACAGCACTAAAGCCGACCCTAACTTTTGAGGCACTGAATAAAAAAGATACAACGCACCTTGTCTATTTAATCGCAGAATCGGCACGGGGTTGTTTCGATACAATTGTCAATACGGTTAAAGTTAGCCCACCTTTGGTCACTCCATCTTTCAGCTACTCAGGAACACCCGAATGTAAGGTGGTTACCTATACTTTTAACAATACCAGTCCCGAAGGGCCTACACTTTTCGTTTGGGATTTTGACGATGGCACCATAAATAAAACGGCCCATGCCAATGAAATATTAAAACATACCTTTAGGAACGGACTGGATATTCCGGTTACTTATAATGTAACGCTCACAAGTAACAGTGGGTCATTTTGTTCAATGACTGTGGCAAAGAAAATAACGGTTAACCCTGAATTCACAGCTGGATTTCCAGTTACATTTCAGGCTTGCAATCCCGTTATTAGAACTTTCGACAATGCTTATCCGGGTGCCAAAACTTACCAATGGAAAGGATCAGATGGAAAGCTATTGAGCAATAAACTGGCACCCGAATTGACTTTCTCGATCCCAATTGGAAAAGATTCAACCTTCAAAGTCTTGCTGATTGCCGAATCCCTTTCCGGATGCATCGATACTGTTGTGAATACAATAATTGTGAGATCGGCCACCAAAGCCGAATTTACCAACACCCCTTCTGAGGGCTGTTCACCGTTAACTGTCCAATTTAATGCTGCTACTTCTTCATTGATAAAAGGTTATGAATGGAATTTTGGGGATAACAGCGACTTTTCGATACTTCAGAACCCAAGGCACCTTTTCATCGACCCGAATGGATCGGATACAAAATACAAGGTCAGGCTATTGGCTTATAACCAATATGGTTGTGCCGATACAATAAGTCACGAAATTCATCTGCTTCCTACACCACAGGTGGACTTTACGGCATCACCTCTTGATCAGGTCTATCCAAATACTACTGTACAGTTGAACAACCTGACTCCGGCAGGCAACTGGACCTATACCTGGGATCTTAACGATCAGAAACCTTTGATAACTGGTTCGTTAACGAGCTATACCTATTCGTTTCCAGGTAATTATATCATTTCCCTGAATGCGAAAAATACAGCATCTGCCCAATGTGCAAGGACCAAATATATCGAGGTTGTGATCAACCCGGGTATTCCGGTCGCAGCCTTCGAACCTGACACTTCTGGCTGTGCACCCTTAAAAGTAACCTTCAGGAACTTCTCCCGGAACAGTAGCCGTTACCTTTGGGATTTCGGAAATGGGATTCAATCAACTGAGTTTTCGCCCACTAAAACATTTTACGATGAAGGGACTTACAATGTAATTTTGAATGCATTTAACCAGTTTGGCGTTAAAGCTGTTGCAGAACATAAAGTGGTTATCCATCCTATACCAAAAGCACTTTTCAAGCCCTTGCCCAACCGGGTAAAGATACCAGGCCAGGAGGTGACTTTTGCAAACTATTCATTGAACGGACAGGATTATCTTTGGAATTTTGGAGATGGAAAATCTTCAATCGATTTCAGACCCGTTCACCCATATACAGAGACCGGTATTTTTAATGTTACACTATACGTCACATCAACAGAAGGTTGCAAGGATACTTTGGCTTTACTCAATGCAGTGGAAGCATTTAGCGATGCCTTAAAAGTCCCCAATGCCTTTATGCCAGATAAAACTGGTCCATCAGGAGGAAATTTCGATTATGGAAACCCATCAAACCACATCTTTTATCCTGTGGTACCACCAGGAGATGTAGTTGAATATGAGTTTCTTATTTATAACCGTTGGGGAAATTTGGTGTTTGTCTCGAAAGAAGTGCAACGCGGATGGGATGGGTACTATAATGATAAATTATGCTCTCAGGATGTTTATATCTGGAAAATCAGGTGCAAATACAAAAGTGGTGAAATCGTGACCAAAACAGGCGACGTTACCTTAATACGATAATCAGGAGATGTCAGGATACAAAGTCATATTATTAGGGACTCTCCTTGTTTTACTGTCCGTCAGGAACTCTGTCGCACAGGATCCCCATTTTTCGCAGTTCTATTCTGCCCAAACTTTTTTAAGCCCTTCATTGGCTGGGTCATCCGGTGGAACACGATATACTGCAAATTACAGGAACCAATGGCCTGGGATTCAAAAAACGTTTCAGACCTATGCTGTCTCTGCCGACTTTTATCTTAGCGAATACAGGAGCGGTTTCGGTGCACTGTTGGTGACCGACCAGGCGGGTTCAGCAAACCTGAATACGACCAACCTTGGGCTGCAATATTCATTTCGTGTACCCATCAGCGACAACCTTCAGTTTGTTCCTGGTTTGCAATTTACTTTTGGGCAGAAAAGTCTCGACCGCAGCAAATTGGTTTTCCCTGATGAAGTGGTCACCGATACCCCCACGAGCGGGCAAATCTACCTGACAAATACAAAGGCTCAATATGTTGATTTTATTTCCTCCGTTTTCATCTATTCAAGAACACTTTGGATGGGTATTGTAGCCGACCACTTGTTAAGGCCAAACTATTCGTTCATGGGAGATAAAACCATTTTACCAATTAAAATCACCAACTTCGGAGGGATGAATTTCTGGCACCCAAATGCCAGGCGGATCGATGAACCCAGAATCGCCTCATTGTGCTACCGCTTTGAATATCAGAATAGTTTTAAACAGCTCGATATTGGGGGTTATGTCTATGGTAAAGTTCTGGATTTTGGGGTCTGGTATCGTGGTGTCCCGTTGTTCAACAACAGTGCCCTTGACAACCACTATGCCGACTATGATGCCGTTGTGATGTCGGTTGGGGTGGCGACAGGCGCCCTGCACATTACGTACAGTTATGACCTGCAATTGTCAAAACTTGCTTCCTATGGTGCCGGTGCCCACGAAGTTTCAATCGGGGTAGAGATGAACAAGCTACTGGGTTGTGTGGATTGTTTTTCAAGGCGGAGTTCCATCATATTCCATAAAAACAGGCCAAGGAATATGAAGATCAATTGAAAAATATTTCGTATATTTAAGGATCAATCATCTTCGGAATGATCCAACTCAGCGACAAGCTGCACAGCACACCTTTTTTCCGGCTTCTTGTCCCCTTTATTGCAGGAATCGTTTTAGGTGGTTTGTTTCCACCTGAACAGAAAGGATTGTTTTTTGGTATTTCCCTTTGCCTTACATTTCTACTTTATTTCTTTATTTCAATTACATACAAACAAGAACCCATCTTTGGAATCCTCCTGATTCTTGTTTTGGTTTTAATGGGTACTTTTATCCGAACAGATAACCTATATAGGCCACAACCTATGTTGGAAGGAAAATACTACGCCATTGCAGACGAATTTCCTATTGAAAAGGAGAAATCCTTCAGGTTGGTCATCAGATTGCTACAACCGGAAATCAAGGTAATTGCCTATATTGACAAATCTGTTCAGATTGGAAATGTTGAACCAGGATCTGCAATGTGTTTTCGTGGAAAACCTGAAATCATAGAAAAATCAAGAAACCCTTTTGAATTCGATTATGCCGAATATATGGTCAGGAATAGGGTTGGACACCGCATCTATCTGAATAACAATAATATATATATTTTACAAACTGAGAAAAGGCCCAACTTGCCCGAATTTTCGTTGATCGTTCGTGATAGATTGATCAAAATACTGGAAAACAGCGGTTTAAAAGGTGAGGACCTCCATTTGGTTTCATCTGTTGCATTAGGGGCTCGTGAAGACCTCGAACCCGAAACCATTCAAAGTTTCTCCAATACTGGGGTAATCCATGTACTGGCCGTATCGGGAATGAATGTCGGTATTATCTATGTTGTGATCGAATTCCTCTTACGGTTCATGAAACGGAACAAGACAGCGATCATCCTGCAAACTTTGATCATTTTAATGGGTTTGTGGGGATATGCACTGATCACTGGATTATCGGCATCTGTTTTGAGGGCTGCAGCCATGTTTTCGTTTATCGTGGTAGGTAAAGCTCTGAGCCGACGACCAGAAATCTACAATATTCTGGCAGCTTCGGCATTTGTCCTGCTCTGTTACAACCCTTTTCTGGTCTATGATGTCGGATTCCAGCTCTCTTATGTCGCAGTATTTTCCATCGTCTATTTCCACCCTTTCCTGTACAAGTTGCTTTATTTCAAGTACTGGATACCGGATCAAATATGGATTTTGCTTTCCGTTTCGGTTGCAGCCCAAATCGGGACGCTTCCCTTCCTGCTCCACTATTTCCATCAGTTCCCGACATGGTTTTTGTTGGCCAACCTGATGGTGATACCGCTGGTTTCCTTAATCCTTTACCTTTCGTTTATCGTTTTTGCAATCGCACCCGTGGTTCCATTTCTGGGAGTTTTAATGGCCAAGGTACTCGACTTTGCCGGACAAGGAATGCTCTTTTCTGTCCATTTTGTCGAAAAGCTTCCACACGCACTTATTACCAATCTGTACCCATCGGATATTTCATTGGTTTTGTTTGTTCTCTTTTCTGTTTTGATTGGTTTTTTTATCGCTAATAAATATCCCAAGGCATTGATATACGCCTGTACTTCTTTAATTATCCTATTAATAATCAATAATATATATAAATTTCAAACGCTTTCAAGGAATGAAGTAGTGGTGTTTAACCTTCCTGGAAGGACTTTGGTTGCATTGACGTCAAGTAATGAAACTTTTTGGCTAACCACTCCCAATAGTGGGACAGTTGAGAAGTTGAACTATTACATCAAACCTTATGAAGGTTACCGGAAAATTCAAAAATCCACAATTATCTATGTTTCAGACACTTCATTTGTGAAAACAGATAACTTATTATGTATCAATAAGTTTTTGAATTTTCAGGGATTAAGGATATATTTGTCTGACACAGGTTCACTGAAAGAGGATGAATTGAAGAAGTTCCCAACAATTGATTTATTCCTGATTTCAGAAAAATCAAAAACGGATCCCGAAACAATAAAACGCCACCTTCCAATAGCAGAAATTGTGGATTGCAGGATATTGAACAAAAGAAGTGATGGGAATCGGGAAACAGGAAAAACTCAAATAAATAATCCTGTTTTGCAAACTGCAATTAGTGGCGCAGTGCAACTTAAAATAGGTCAGGGCGATACGGGAACCAATGAAATTTTGTGGAGTGGATATTTTGATCGGTAAAGCAATGTAAATGATTAAAACTCCGTCGGGTACTTCCTACACCGATCGGTTTTGGGGAGTCGCTCAAACCCGGCGGTGACTTTTCGTCCTGCCGGGGTTTATTGAAAGAGTATTCACCTTTCTTTGTTTAAAACAACATCGGGTACTTCGTACACCTCCGGTATTTATTAAAAGTGATTGACCTATCTTTTGATCAAACGCTCTCAGGAACTTAGTACGCTGACAGGTTTGAGTCAGAGAAACCCGGCGGTGTCTTTTCGACCCGCCGGAGTTTCTTTAAAAAAGAAGTATTGCTTATTTTCCTTTTGGCGGAACAATCCCACCCATTTCGCCCATAACATTCACCAAATCAGATCCCATCGGGACCACAATTTTGGAATTGTCCTTTAATGAGGTTTCCATCGCCTGGATCCTTCTAAGCATTTGGGCATTGCCTACAAAATATTTCTCGGCAGCTTCGTTCACAAGCTGGATCGCCTGCGCTTCCCCCTCGGCACGAAGTATCGCCGCTTGCTTTATCCCTTCTGCCTTGCGGATTTCGGCCCTTTTCTCACCATCGGCTCTTGTTTCGGTCGCAGTGGCATAGTCGATGGCTGCGATTTTTTCGTTTTCGGCTTTTACGATCTTGTTCATCGTCTCCTGGACGTCTCTTGGTGGATCGATCTCCTTAAGTTCGGTACGCACAATCTGAATACCCCAATTCATAGTCTCGCCAAGCAGTGTGTTGTGAAGTTCCCTGTTGATCTTTCCCCTTTCGCTGTTGGCCGATTTAAGGGTCATAGTCCCAATGATGTTCCTCAAAGTTGTACGAGCCAAACTAACAATTTGAATCTCAATACTATTTACATTGTATTGTGAATTCTTGACGCTCTCCTCGTCAGCTTTGATCTTGAAATAAACCTGTGCGTCAACACTAGCATTCAGGTTGTCATTGGTGATAATTTCCTGCGACTCAGCGTTGATCATCTTTTCGGTGATATTGATCATGTACATGTTGTCGATTACTGGTATAATCCAGTTAAAACCAGGATCAGAAAAACGATGATATTTCCCTAGCCGCTCAACCAAAGCACGTTGCGTAGGTCTTACAATGCGTATCCCTAAAAGGAATATGACCACAAGTGCAATACCAATTGGTACAAGTATTTCCATTGTTTCAGTTTTAATTATTGTTTATAAGCTTCTGCTGGAGGAACTTCTTTCCCGGTTTTTCCTTTTAACGGGATCAGTCCGCCCATCTCGCCCATCACATTGACAAGGTCGGAACCTGTAGGCACCACAATTTTCGAATTGTCCTTGAGGGATGTTTCCATAGCTTGTATCCTTCTAAGCATCTGCGCATTGCCTACAAAATACTTTTCAGCAGCTTCGTTTACAAGTTGGATTGCCTGGGCTTCACCTTCGGCGCGAAGGATCGCAGCTTGTTTGATCCCTTCGGCCCGGCGAATTTCAGCCCGCTTTTCACCATCTGCCCGTGTTTCTGTGGCCGTAGCAAAGTCGATTGCAGCAATCTTTTCATTTTCAGCTTTGACGATCTTGTTCATCGTTTCCTGCACGTCCTTTGGCGGATCTATCTCTTTCAGCTCAGTGCGCACAATCTCGATCCCCCAATTCAGGGTCTCCTCAAGAAGTGTGGAATGAAGTTCCTTGTTGATCTTGCCCCTTTCGCTGTTGGCCGATTTTAGGGTCATCGTACCAATGATATTACGAAGAGTTGTCCTGGCAAGGTTAACAATCTGATATTCAATACTATTCACATTGTATTGAGAATTTTTTACACTGTCTTCATCCGATTTGATCTTAAAATAAACCTGAGCATCTACCCTTGCGTTCAAATTGTCGTTTGTTATAATTTCCTGAGGTTCAGCGTTGATCATTTTTTCGGTGATGTTGATCTTGTACATCTTGTCGATCACCGGGATAATCCAGTTAAACCCCGGAGTCGCAAAATGACTGTACTTTCCAAGGCGCTCAACCAAGGCACGGTTGGTAGGCCTTACGATACGTATCCCGGAAAACAAAAACAGGACTACGGCAGCAATGACAATCGGCAATAGACTTTCCATAATAATGATTTTTAATAAAATTAAAAGAATAGTGATTCGGTAGTGATAACCCACAAATATAATGCTTTTTAAACAATATATTAGTTTTCACAAAGCCTAAAATCTTAATTTTGAAACTTATTTATAAACAACCACTGAACATATTTCGCGATGGCAAAACAATTTGGAAACACATGGTGGGGGGAGCATTGGCTAAAATCGCTTGATCATATCGACTACGACAACCGGTTGCCCCGGGGCGCATCCTATGCCCGGGCAGGTCGAGTTGAAGAAGTGAAAATCAAGGAGAACCAGATTGTGGCAAAAGTCTCCGGAAGCCGCCCTAAACCCTACAAGGTCAATATTATAGTGCCACCATTTTTCGCCGATAAAATCAGCCAGTTAATGGGGGAAGTTGTCGGCAATCCGATGCTGATCTCAAAATTGCTCAACCGGGAATTGGATCCCAGGATTCTTGAGATTGCTGAGAACCTTGGGTTAAAGGTTTTCCCAAAACAATGGACCGATTTTAAAATGCAATGTTCCTGTCCCGATTGGGCCGTCCCATGCAAACATCTTGCCGCAGTAATTTATATGGTAAGCCAGGAAATCGACAACAATCCGTTTTTGGTTTTTCAGATCCACAATGTCAACCTGATTGAAGAACTAAGCAAAAGGGGTATTTTCATCGAAGCGCAAAAAAGGGCAGAAATTCCACTACTATCAGAACTGTTAAAAAGCACAGATAAAAAAGTCAAAATAGAATTTGATGTTAATCAGGCTTATCAGCGGATCGACTTCTCACAGCTTCAGCCAATATACGAACCATTGAGCCAGATACTTCCTGATCAACCACCATTTTACAATCAGGGGAATTTTAGATTATTATACAGTTCTGCAATCCAAAAAATCGCCAAAGAAGCAGGAAAGATATTTAAGAAGAACCTAAATCTTGAGGATTATTTCCCTGAACAAAAAAACACTTCGTCATTAAGCCATCGCAGCGATGTAAAAATAATGGCCAATTATAACGGGGACTGGGAAGTCGTGAACGAACAAAACAAGGCGATCAAAAATGAGCAGTTCCTGCTACAGCTCTGGCAACTCAATCCTGACCATCTAACAGATTATCAACCATCAGTAGCTGCATTGCACAAAACATTATTTACTGCCATCCACCTTTTGGCAAATGGTGCTATTGTCCCACAAATAGTGCAGCTCGAAAACAAGAAATTTTATATCCGATGGCTTCCGGCATTGATTGACAACCACATCAGAACTCTTTTCAACAAACTGAAGACAGTTCTTCCTCCAAACCTCGTTTTTTCGCAACAAACACTCCGAAACAAGGAAACTTTGTCGGAAGTGAACGATCAGGCGCTTACAGCATTATCACTATTCCTGACAATGTTGATCTCCCGTTTTCCGGCAAATGCACCCTATGATGAAATATCAACCCTATTTTTCAGGAATCGTCCCTACGCTTTTACAGGTGTGGGTGAAAATGCACTCAGCGGTGGGATTAAGGTTTGGCTTGACCGTTTTTTTCTGACTTCAGAAAATTACAAGCCTGTCATTACAGTCACAGAACAACCTGAAAATTCGTTTGAAATAAGTATCGGCATTGAAGATACGGCCAATCCCGATCAGTTGCCAATTTCCCTGAATAACCTGCTAATTCAGAAACAACACGAAAAGTACCGTTTTAAAGTGCTGCAGTCCCTATCCTTGCTTTCTCCATTTATCAAAGGTTTGGACGAACATATCAACCATCAGGCCCAAAAACCGATGCTGTTCGATTTTAAGGAATTCGCCCCATTTCTAATGAACATGCTCCCTGCCATCAGGCTGCTCGACATTAAAACCTTCCTTCCCAAATCGTTACAGGAGCTGTTACGGCCGAAGGCTTCGGTTAAGCTTAAAAAGAAATGGACAACGGAAGGGAGTTTCCTTAGGTTGGACGATTTGCTGACTTTCGATTGGCAAATCGCAATTGGTGAACAGGTGATGTCACTTGAAGAATACAACAAGTTGATACGCAATGCAACAGGGCTGATGAAGTTTAAGGAGAGTTATATTTATGTTGACGAAAGCGACCTTGAAAAATTGCACAAACACTTCACGAACACCAAGCCCATGTCATCCTATCAGTTGCTACAGACAGCCCTGATGGAAGAATACGAGGGTTCCCCTGTGACACTTTCGGATGAAGTAAAAAAATTGATTCAGGATTTGACATCCGATCAGGATATCCCACTTCCAAAGGGGTTAAGAGCAAAACTCCGACCCTATCAACACAGGGGCTTCTCGTGGATGTACCGAAACCTGAAAATCGGCTTCGGGAGTATCCTCGCAGACGATATGGGACTTGGCAAAACTGTCCAGGTGATTGCCATCCTGCAAAAGATGAAAGAAGAGGGTGCGATCAATGCCAAACAAAAAGCACTGATAGTGGTGCCAACCGGATTGTTGAACAACTGGCAAGCTGAGATCGATAAATTTGCACCTTTGCTTACATCGCATATTTATCATGGCACCACCCGTGATTTAAAGGATTTTAACGAAGATGTGATGCTGAGCACCTATGGTGTGGTCAGAAGCGACGGTGATATCCTAAAGAAAAAGAAATGGCAGGTCCTTGTGATCGACGAAGCCCAAAACATCAAAAACAACGATACTGCCCAAACCAAGATGGTGAAAGGATTGACCTCCAACATACGGATTGCCATGAGCGGAACTCCTGTTGAAAACCGCCTTTCGGAATTCTGGTCAATTATGGACTTTACCAACAAAGGTTATCTGGGAAACGAAAAGTCATTTAAGGAGAATTTCGCCTCCCCAATTCAACTATTTAACGATGAACACGTTATTAAGCGATTCAGAAAAGTCACTTCTCCTTTTTTGATGCGACGGTTAAAATCGGACAAAACTATTATTTCGGATCTGCCCGATAAAATTGAACAGAACCAGTACAGTACATTGACAAAATCACAGGCTGCCCTCTATGAGAAAACCTTACAAATTGCAATGAACGAGATAGAAGGGATCAACGATACTGATCACCAGTCACTCTTTAAACGGCAGGGGCTTGTACTGCAAATGATCCTGGCCTTAAAACAGATCTGCAATCATCCGACCCAATTTCTCAAGAACGGGAAGGTCGATCCAACCCTCTCGGGAAAGACCCTTCTGTTGCTCGATATGCTCGAAACCATCATTGACAATGGCGAGAAAGTATTGATATTCACACAGTTCCGTGAAATGGGAGACTTATTGCAACAATTTATCAATGAGCGGTTTGGAGAAGAGGCGATGTTTCTGCATGGGGGCTGCAACATCAAACAACGCCAAGAGATGGTTGACCGTTTTCAAAATAACCGCGTTGATAAAATTTTCCTGCTTTCGCTCAAAGCCGCAGGCACAGGGTTAAACCTCACAGCTGCGACACAGGTCATCCATTACGATTTATGGTGGAACCCGGCAGTGGAAGCGCAAGCCACCGACCGTGCTTACCGTATAGGTCAGAAGAAGAATGTACAGGTCCACCGGTTTATCACAAAAAATACCTTTGAGGAAAAGATCGACGATATGATCCAAAAGAAAAAGAACCTTGCCGACATGACAGTAGCAACAGGTGAAAATTGGATTGGGAAGTTTAGCAACAAAGAGTTAAGGGAGATCTTCGGGTAAATGGCCTTTTCGCTTTTCAAAGTGCAACGAATCCCCCCATTCCCCATAACCAATTTCGCCATCGGCAAGGGCAATTCGGGCGTCAAGACAGCCTACACATTGGGCAGGCTCTTCATCCACACAAGGTTTATTTTCATACAAACTGTAATCGTTGCGGTAAAAACCTGGGGTAATATTTGGCATGATGATGTTTGCCCCAACTTTTATCCCCTTCTCGCGACCAAGCGGGTCGATGGCCTGTAATGCAGTAGCTGCGGCTATGTTGATGTTCTTCATCAGGATACGGAGAACGGCGATCATTTTCAACGAAAGGTCAAACCGCTCTTTTAAAGGCAGGAGCTGATTCCTGAATTCATAAAGCGGGGTTTGGGAGTGTTCAATGTAAGGACCCATTCCCACCATATCGATCCCGAAATTCTGAAAGAACAGGAGATCGTTTGCCAGATCTGAAATTGTCTGAAAAGGCAAACCGATCATCACACCCGTTCCGACCTGATAACCAATTTTCCTTAAAAGATAAAGGCAGTTCATCCTTGTGTCATAAATGTGAAGCTCATTATCAGGATGGATCTTCCGATAAAGGAAAGGGTTGGAGGTTTCGATACGAAGGAGGTAGCGGTGCGCCCCGGCTTCAAACCAACGCCGATAAACAGTTTCGGATTGCTCCCCAACCGACAAGGTGATTCCCAACCGATTGTTGCTCAATTGTTTGATTTCCCTGATCAAATTTTCGATCCGGTCGGTAAAAACAGGAGACCCATTTTCGCCCGATTGCAACACAACAGAGCCAAAATTATTTTCGTGTGCAAATCGGACAGCATCCAGGATCTCGCTATCGTTGAGGTTATACCGTTTGACCTGGTCATTTGATTTACGGATACCGCAATAAAAGCAATCCTTATCGCAAACATTCGAAAACTCAATCAATCCCCTGAAATAGACCTTTTTCCCAACAAACGACTCTTTAGTTTCCGCTGACTTCATGAACAACAAAGTTTTCTCCTCCCCTTCGCATTGAAGGAGTTGTTCAAGATCTTTCTGTGAAAAAGAAGTCTTTTCCAATATTGTTGATATCGAGGTCATTACAAATGAATTATTGCTTTTCAAATTTTGAAACCTATCGATCTTCCAATTGCATTTTGAAATGCGGCGCAATGAATATTTGACTCCTATCGAAATTTCTTGTTGCGCCTTTATTTGTTGTAAATGTATATCTTATTCTATAATACTTTAACACCTACAGTGTATTGAAACGGAAAAGAATTTAATTTTTGCTTCAAGTCCTGTTTTCAATTCTTCTCACAGTTATTTGCCTTTCAATTTCATAAATTTGCAGAAAGCATTTAAACATGGAAAAGTCCCTTTTCTATAAGACACTCGATGATGGCACAATAAAATGCCAGCTTTGCCCACATGGCTGTTTGTTAGGAAACAACGAACATGGTTTTTGCAATACCCGGATCAACCATGATGGCCAACTTTTCACCGAAACATTTGGCAAAATTACGTCCATTGCACTTGATCCAATTGAGAAAAAGCCACTATACCATTTTTATCCGGGAACGAAGATCCTCTCCATCGGATCGTTCGGATGCACCTTGAAATGCAGTTTTTGTCAAAATTCCGGAATATCTCAGGTGCTGCCTGACAATTTTAAACAATTTACGAACTATAGTCCCGAAACAATCGTAAAATTGGCGATGAGCAAACCTGGAAACATAGGGATCGCCTTTACCTATAACGAACCCACCACCTTTTACGAATTCATGCTTTCCACTGCTGAACTTGCTGTAAAACATGGACTTAAAACAGTGATGGTCACGAATGGATACATCAACCCAAAACCGCTCGAAAGGCTCCTTCCCTATATGGATGCGTTCAATGTTGACCTGAAAGCTTTTACGGATAATTTCTATCAGACGGTTACCCAATCAACTTTAGGGCCGGTAAAAAAGGCAATTAAACAGGTCGCCAATTCCAAAAAGCACCTTGAAATTACGAACCTTGTCATTCCCGGATTGAACGATAATGTTAACGAATTTGAGGAGATGGTCCGTTGGATTGCCGGCGAAATTGGTGATCGGACTGTTTTGCACCTTTCGCGGTACTTCCCAAACTATCAGATGGAAATACCACCAACACCAATTCATGTTTTACATGAACTTTATGAAATTGCCAAAAAGCATTTAAAGTATGTTTATCTCGGAAATGTAATTGATACAGAGCGGAATACAACATATTGTGATAGATGTGGCTATAAGCTGATTGTTAGGGAGTTTGCCAACACGGCAATTTTGGGTCTTGATCAGCAAGGGAAGTGCAAAAAATGTGGGAATCCAGTTCTTGAACATCTTTTTCCACAAATTCAAGATTGAATTTAAAATATCTTTCTTTATTGGCTAACACCAAAATGTTGGAAGAATTTCCGTAATTTACATCCGAAAAAATATACCCTATGGCCTTAGGCTGGAATGAAATAAAAGAACGTGCCATCAAATTCTCTAACGAGTGGAAGGATGCCAGCAACGAAGATGCTGACGCCAAACCATTTTTGATCGAATTTTTTGAAGTGTTTGGTATTTCCAGACGAAAGGTGGCCACTTTCGAACATAGAGTCAAAAAACTGGGCGATATGGAAGGGTATATCGACCTCCTTTGGAAAGGGACGATCCTGATCGAAATGAAAAGCCGTGGAAAAAATCTCGATAATGCTTTTCAGCAAGCCAAAGATTATCTGCCTGGATTAAAGGACCATGAATTGCCAAGGTACATCCTTGTATCTGATTTTGGAAATATGCGGTTGTACGACCTGGAAGAAGAAACGCAGTTTGATTTTAAACTGTCTGATCTTGCCAATAACATTCAGTCATTTGGATTCATACCTGGCTATCAGAAAAAGATCTATAAAGCTGAAGATCCGGTAAATATTGAGGCGGCCTACCGAATGGGCAAATTGCACGATGCTTTGAGGGATGCCGGTTATTCAGGTCATGAACTGGAAAAGTACCTCGTCAGGTTATTGTTCTGCTTATTTGCAGAGGATACCTCCATCTTTGAGAAAAGATCATTTCAGGAATACATCGAAACAAAAACAAACGAAGATGGCACCGATTTAGGGTTGCATATGGCCCAGATATTTGAGGTTTTGAATACCCCAATAGAAAAACGGCAGCGGACACTTGATGAAAGCCTGACCTGGTTCCCTTATGTGAATGGTCAGCTATTTGCCGAACATTTAAGGTTTGCCGCATTCAACAGCAGGATGAGACAGGCACTATTGGAATGTTGTTACCTCGATTGGAGCAAAATTTCGCCGGCCATTTTCGGTGCCATGTTCCAGAGTGTAATGGATATCAACCAACGACGCAACCTAGGAGCACACTATACAAGCGAAAAGAACATCCTGAAAGTAATCAAACCGCTTTTCCTCGATAAACTTTGGGAGGAGTTCGAAACCATTAAAACAAACCTACAGAAACTTAAAGCCTTTCATCATAAAGTTGCCTCACTGCGTTTCCTTGATCCGGCATGTGGTTGCGGGAACTTCCTGATCATTTCCTACCGTGAAATCCGCTTGCTTGAGTTTGCGATCCTAAAAATGCAGTTGAAAGGGCAAAAAGTCCTAAGGCTGAAAGATCATATCCTATGTGATGTTGACCGTTTTTATGGCATTGAATATGAGGAATTCCCAGCCCAGATTGCCCAGGTAGCATTATGGCTGACTGACCATCAGATGAATATGCTGTTTTCACAGGAGTTTGGGGATTATTTTGCACGGCTCCCACTGAATTCAACTGCCAAAATTGTCAATGGAAACGCATTGAGAATTGATTGGGACTCACTTCTTAATCCTGAAAGGACAGTCGTGATCTATGCAGATGAGCTAAACTTCATCGAAGCAGGGCAAAAAACAGCAGAACCTGAAGCCTATTACAAGACACTGAATGTGGTAACAAAGAATGCTAAAAAAGTCGAGCAATTCCCCAATGGACATCCTGATTCACATGATATTAAGTTCGATTATATTTTCGGGAACCCACCCTTTGTTGGCAAGCAGCTTCAGAATACCCAGCAAAAAGAGGATATGGGTCAAATCTTCGGGAATGTTAAAAGTGCCGGCGTGCTTGATTATGTAACTGCCTGGTATATAATGGGTGCCCAATACCTCCAAAAGCACAATACCGATGATCTGAACAATGACACAAAAACTTGTGTCGCCTATGTTTCAACCAACTCCATTTCCCAGGGAGAACAGGTCGGTGTTTTATGGAACGAACTGTACAACAGGTACAAAATAAAAATCCATTTTGCCCATCGGACCTTTAAATGGGTGAACGAAGGAAAGTCAAATGCTGCAGTTCATGTAGTGATTGTCGGGTTTTCAAATTTCGATATTTCGGAAAAATTGCTCTATGAATACGAGGATATTAATGGTGAACCTCAAGAGTTAAGAGTTCAAAACATTAATCCTTATTTGGTTCGAAGTAAAGATGTATTCGTCGTTTCAAGAAATAAACCTCTTCAGGTTGTTCCTGAAATGTTTGCTGGAAACAAAGCCATTGATGGTGGCAATTTTATTTTTACCGATGATGAAAAGAACCAATTCATTCTGAAAGAACCACATGCGGCAGGATTGTTTAAACAGTTTATAGGCTCGGAAGAATTTATCCATGGCAAAAGTCGATGGTGTTTATGGCTCGTCAACATTTCTCCGAAAGAATTGAAATCATTGCCATATGTGCTTGAAAGAATTAGAAATGTCAAAACTCTAAGGGAAAAAAGTCCAGATAAACAAGCACGTCAACTTTCAGCCTTTCCCTCAACTTTTCGAGACAAGCATAATCCTGAAAATGCCATTATTGTCCCATTGGTTTCATCCGAATGGAGAAAATATATCCCATTTGGATTTATCGATAACAAAACTATTCCAAGTAATTTATGTTCATTTATCCCAAATGCAACATTGTTTCATTTCGGTATTTTGACCTCAATGATGCACATGACCTGGGTTAAATTTGTTTGTGGCAGATTGGAGAGCCGCCTTCGATATTCCAATTCAATTGTTTATAACAATTTCCCATGGCCCGAAAACCCAACCGACAAACAAAAAGAGGCCATCGAAATGGCGGCTCTGGGTGTCCTGGAAGCAAGGGCCCAATATCCTGAAAGCAGTCTGGCCGAACTATACGATCCTTTGTCTATGCCGCCAGTATTGACAAAAGCACACGACGACCTTGACAAGGCTGTTGATCTTGCTTATAGGCCGCAACCATTCAACGGCGAAACAAAAAGGATTGAGTTCTTGTTTGATTTGTACGATAAATACACATCAGGATTGTTTCCAGCAGAAAAGAAGAAAAGGAGTCCTAAATAATTAATTGATAATTGGCATCTTATACTATGGAATTAACAGTAGGTTATCTGAAAATCATATCCAGCAGTGTAGCGGTTTACCTGTTTATGGTTGTTGCAATCAGGCTATTTGGGAAGAAGGAACTTGCGCAATTGTCAATCACCGACCTGGTTTTTATCTTGTTGATCAGCAATTCGGTCCAGAATGCCATGGTGGGATCCGACTCCACATTATCCGGTGGATTGGTTGCTGCTTCTTCGCTGTTTATCGTCAATTACTTGTTCAAATACCTCTTGTACCGTTTCCCAAATTTGGGAACTATGGTACAGGGAGCAGATATGATGCTGATTTACAAGGGACAGGTCATCCTAGCAAACCTGGGGAAAGCCCGGATTACCATGGGCGAATTGATTGAAGCTGTTAGGGAACATGGAGTCGCCGAAATCCGATATGTCGATCTGGCGGTACTTGAAGCAGATGGGAACATCAGCATCATCTCAGGCGAATACAAACACCACACCCTGAAAAAACGCAAAGCGAAAAAATTTCAGGAAGGTTGAATCAATTTCAATTTATTTCAACCCATTTCCAAATACTTCTATATCAGATTCTTGGCACTTTTATCCGATAACTCGTCGTCACTTTTCCTTTTGAAATATCGGATAATTTTCCTTTTAAGATCCTTCTTTTAAAAGGAGAACAATAGTCAACAAACATAATCCCGTCGAGATGGTCGTACTCATGCTGCAGGACCCTCGCTGTAAAACCTGTATATACGACATCATGCTCCACCCAGTTCAGGTCAAAATACTTCATTCTTATAGTACTGTAACGGAGAACGTCTTCACGCAATCCTGGAATGCTGAGGCAACCTTCATCCATTAATATCTTTTCACCCTCTTTCTCAATGATGTGCGGATTGACAAAAGCTTTTTTAAAATCCTTAAGTTCAGGATGGTCCTCGCCAAGTGGTGAAAGGTCAACGACAAAAATCCTGATCGTCAGCCCCACTTGTGGAGCAGCCAATCCAACACCATCTGCATTGTGCATGGTTTCAAACATATCATCTGCAAGCTTTTCAAGCCCCTGGTAAGTTTGGTCAATATCGGTGGCTATTTTGCGAAGTACAGGGTCGCCAAATACCGTAATGGGATAAATCATTCTGTTTACTTTAAAAATTTCTTTTCTTCAAGATACGATTGCAATATAATTGTAGCACTAACACCATCAATCGTCTCTTTGTTTTGTCTGTCTTTTCTTTTTACACCGGCATCAATCATTGCCTGAAACGCCATCTTGGATGTAAAGCGTTCATCCATAAGCTTTAATGGAATGTTTTTATAAACCAATTGAAACTTTTTGAGAAATGGGTTGATGTACCTTATAGACTCTGAAGGTTCATTGTTCATTTGTCTGGGATAACCTACCAATACAAGTTCCACCTCTTCCCTACCAAAATAATCGGACAAGAAGTCCCAAATATCATTGGTTGGGACAGTTGTAAGCCTTGTTGCGATGATTTTCAATGGATCGGTCACCGCGAGTCCAACCCGTTTATTCCCGTAATCGATAGATAAAATTCTTCCCACTTAAGGTGTTTAAATTAATTTGCAAAGATAATGGTTTTATTCATTTGGGATTTCCCTAAATTTACACCGTTCTTAATTAACGATCTTTATGAAATCAATTACAATTTCCATTTTTTGTGTCGTACTCTTTCTTACTTCTTTTGCCCAAAAGGGCAAGGTGATCGAAAGTATTGTTTTCAAAAGCAATGTAGTTTCTTATCCGGTCAGGTATTCGGTTTATCTTCCGGCAGATTACGAAACTTCCCAGCGTCAATATCCTGTGCTTTACCTGTTGCATGGCTATTCGGATGATGAAACAGGTTGGGTCCAATTTGGGGAGGCAGGTCAGATTGCCGATAAAGGAATAGAAGAAGGGGCATTCCCGTCCTGCATTATCATCATCCCAGATGGAAAAGTGACATGGTATTGCAACTCTGCAGACGGCAAAGACCGCTGGGAAGATATGTTCATTTCAGAATTTATTCCAGCAATTGAAAAAACCTACAGGATCAGGGCAAAAAAAGAGTTCAGGGCGATTGCAGGTTTGTCGATGGGCGGATATGGGGCACTAAAACTCTCAATGCGTAATCCAGATGTGTTCTCTACTTGTGTCGCACTAAGCAGTGGTACATTTTCTGATGAGGAGATCGTCAAGCAGCCTGACAAAACATACACCATGTTCTTCAAGGACCTGTTTGGAAAAGACCTGAAAGGCGAGGCAAGATTAACCGAAGCCTGGAAGGCCAATAGTCCGCTTCACCTAATTCAAACCGTTGCTGCAGAGAAGTTAAAAGGGATCAGGTTTTACATCGATTGCGGTGACGATGATTTCCTATATAAAGGTAACTCTCTTTTACACATAGGGATGCGCGATCTGAACATCCCACATGAATACCGTACCCGAAATGGTGCCCACGAATGGTCGTATTGGAGAACGGGGTTGTATGATGGATTGAAATTTATCGGGGAAAAATTCCACAGGTAAAATTAAACCAAATGTTCACAATAAAGGCCATAAAAGTAATCGCAACTATTATGGCCTTTATCTTAAATTATCTCAGAATCAATTAGTCAAGCCTTCCCCTAATTTCTTCCATTTTCCATTCTCCCCATCCCAAAGTCTCTCACTCACCCATTCTCCGGTCTCCATACCATCCCACATTGCCCCAAGCTCCATGCCCTCTGCTCTTTACCTGGTCCCCGCAATAACTGTACACATCGATTCGGGTGCAAAATATTTAATCGCCAACTCCCTGATCTCAATAGGTGTGGTATTTTTGATCGCAGCGATCAACTTTTGGAAGTACCCAAAATCGAGGTTGACCTCCCGTAATGTAGCAAAAGTTTGTGCCCTGGCAAACGGCCCGTCAAAATCTTCAAGAATCCTGCCCAACATATAGTTCTGGATGGGCATCAGCTCCTCCTCTGTAATCAATTCTGTTCTAAGCCTTTCCATTTCAAAGAAAATTTCTTTAACAGTTTCCTCTGTTTTGTCGGTTTTTACTTCGGCAAAAACGAGAAAGACACCATTGTGCTTAAACGTGATCGGCGAAGCCTGAATTGAATAGGTATAACCCTTTTCTTCACGCAAGTTCGTCATTAGCCGAGATCCAAAATATCCTCCAAGAATCGTACAGAGCAATCTGAGACCCGGAAAATCAGGATGGTCAAGGGTTGGAAAAAGTTTCCCTATAGCAATGGCATTTTGAGTGGCTTCCGGTTTTTCGATAAAAATCTCCCTTGCTGAAGTTTTGGGTTTAATCTCTTTGGTTGTGACTGTCGAAACCTCATTTCCCCAACTGGCACTAAAATTGGTTTCGATCAATCGGATAACATCCTCATCCACAAATCCGGAAGCAAGAATTGTCATCCTCTCTGGACGGTAAAAATTGAGGTAATGCGACCTGCTCTCGTCAAGTGAGATCGAGTCATAGGAAGAGATATCGGCAACTGGTGAATACGGATGGTCATCGCCGAATAAATTCCGTAAGAAGCTCCTTTGGGCGATCATGCTAACCCTGCCTTCATCAACGATTGCCCTTTGTTTCCTTTTTAGCTTCAAAATCTCAAACTCTTCAACCGGGAAAGAGGACTCGCGGATGATTTCTGAAACCAGGGGAAGAAGGTTAGGCAGGTGTTTCTTAAGCGAAAGAAGGGAAATATAGTTGCAATCGTATGAAGAACCTGATGAGAATTGAGCACCATAAAAATCGACGGTGTTTGCGATTTCGATGGCATTGTGATGGAATGTCCCTTCCTGGAGCATTGCGGCTGCCATTGTACTGTCCAATCGCGATTTTCCATACCAACAACCCGCTTCAAACGAAAAATCAATTTTTACCACCTCCTGGTCACCAATGTTGAGCGTGAACAATTCAGCACCATTATTGAGCTTAAGATGGACAGGAGCGATGTATTCCACCTTGTCAACTCCCCATATTTTTGGTGGTATATTTCTTTTTAAAGTCATTACTTATTTTTTAATGATAAATAATTCAGCGTGTTGCGATTTCCAACCCTAAGTATTTCCATAGCAGTATTGCGGATATCCTCAACAGTGATTTTATGATAATGGTCAGCCTGTTCGTTGATCAATCCGGCATCACCCAGAATTTCGTAAGCCCCCAATTGCATTGCTTTTTCGAGGTATCCTATTTCATTAAAGAGCAGGTCTGCTTCCACCTTATTCTTCACCTTTTCCAATTCATATGGGGAAACCAATGAATCAACTGTTTGCAATATTTCTTCAATCAGGCAGTCACGGGCAAAATCAAAATCTACACCTTCGTTGATTTTCCCCGATGCAACAAATAAACCAGGTTCATTTTCGCCACTTAAAAACACATCAGCCTCGGTAAAGAGTTTTTTCCCTTTCACCAACCGTTCTTCAACCCGTGAAGAATTCCCACCTGAAAGAATATCAGAAAGCAGGTCTGCCGAATAAAACTGATCACTCAAACGAGAGCCCATATGCCAGGCAATATAAAAAGTATCGATAGGGACATTTCGATACACAGTCAATTCACGATCTTCAGTCTGTATTGGTTCCGGAAGGATCATTTTGTTTTTCAACTCCCTTTGAGGTATATCTTCAAACCATTTTTCGGCCAACCGGAATGCATGTTCAGGAAAAATATTACCTGTGACAACCAGAACCGCATTGTTCGGGGCATAATGGTGAAAGAAAAAATCCTGTACCTCCTCCATCGTGGCATGTTCGATGTGTTCCGGAATTAATCCGATCGTAGGCCAGCGATAAGGGTGGACTTTATAGGCGAGGTTACGTAACAAGTGCCAGGTATCACCGTAAGGTTTATTGAGGTTTCGCTGCCTGAACTCTTCAATAACAACTTTTCGTTGGACCTCTAATCCCTTTTTGGTGAACTTCGGGCCAACCATCCTGTCAGATTCAAGCCATAAAGCAGTTTCAATGTTGTTTGCAGGAACGGTAATGTAATAATTGGTTATATCGTTGGTCGTGAATGCATTGTTCGTACCTCCCGCATTTTGGGTTGGCAGGTCAAAATTTGGGACATGTTGCGACCCCCCAAAGGTAAGGTGTTCGAAAAGATGGGCAAAACCTGTCCTTTCCGGATCTTCGTGTTTTGCGCCCACATTGTAACATACATTTACAGCTACAAAAGGTGTCGATCGGTCGGTATGGACAATGACGCGAAGCCCGTTAGGGAGCGTCATTTTTTCAAATTGGATCATTCGTTATCGAATTGGTAATGTGATGAATTCAGTAGTTCTTTTTGTGCGGTAAAATATTCAGACAGAAGGGCATCCATGATTTCGGCAACGGGAAGCACATCGTCGATGATAGAAGCCACCTGACCAATCTCCAGCTCCCCTTCATTAAGGTCACCTTCGAAAATACCTTTTTTGGCCCGACCCTTCCCCAACAATTGTTTTAATTCTTCTTTTGATGCACAATTGCTTTCAGCCTGTCGGACCTGTTCGAAAAACTTGTTCCTTAAAAGACGAACAGGTGTTAAATCTTTGATCGACAATAATGTATCGCCTTCACGGGAATTTACGACATATTTTTTGAAATTTTCGTGAGCTGAAGATTCGTTTGATATGGCAAACCTTGAACCGATTTGAACGCCATCGGCTCCCAAAATCATCGTGGACAACATTCCCCTTCCAGTCGCTATCCCACCCGCAGCGATCAAAGGAAGGGAAGTTGCTTTCCTGACAGCAGGGATCAAAGTCAAGGTTGTGGTTTCTTCACGTCCGTTGTGTCCTCCAGCCTCGAAACCTTCGGCAACGATTGCATCCACCCCTGCTTCTTCGCATTTAATGGCGAATGCAGCCGACGAAATGACATGGGCCACAAGGATACCATGTTCATGTAGTAACGAAGTATATTTCTTTGGTGAACCAGCAGAAGTAAATACGATTTTTACCCCTTCCCGGATGACAATATCAATAAGTTTCTCAATTTCAGGATATAACAAAGGAATGTTGACTCCAAATGGTTTTTTAGTCGCTGATTTTGTTTGTCGGATATGTTCTTCAAGTAACTCGGGATGCATCGATCCGGCCCCGATCAATCCCAATCCTCCGCAATTGCTTACTGACGAGGCCAGCCGCCATCCTGAACACCATACCATCCCACCCTGAACTATCGGATATTTGATTCCAAACAAATTACAAATCCTGTTCCCTGACATAATCGAAAATTAATTCCCCAAAGATAAACATTCTGGCCTCAGTTCTGGTCGTAATGTATGTCAACATTCCTGAATCTGTATATGAAACTCAAATTAATAGTTTAATTATCAAACATTTTGTATTTTTAGGGTCTGATATTATTAATTACTAAAACTTTATAAAATGGACAACAGCAACAACAACGATGGGAAGACACAGGAGAATACCATTTCTGATAAAGCAGAAGAACTGATCGGAAAAGGGAAAGATCTGGCGGATAAAGCCGAAGATTTTTTCCAGGAGACGGTGATTAAGGTCAAAGGCAGTGAAACATTCGGTTCAGTATTGAGCTTCCTTAAAAAAGCGGAAGGTTTCATTGAGGAAAAGGCCGATGAATTCCAATCGGGTGAGATGGGAGCAAAAATCGAATCCCTTAAAGATCAGACAGAAGCACAGGCAGATGAAATCATCCGAAAGGTAAAGGAGGCAAGCCAGAAAATAGGAGACCGTGTCGAAGATACAATCGACGCGCTGAAGGGGAAAAAAGATTCACCAAAGAACGAAAACGGGTCTGGGATTTAAACTGAAAAAAGCCTGCCATCCGTTTCTGGAGGCAGGCTTTCCACTCTAATCACTTGTTCACAAACTATTTAATCAAATCAACACTCCGCTTTACGAAGTTGTTCAATGCTTCGCCACGTAACATGTTGTTTGCAAGCAGTGCCAGATCGACCAATTGTTTTGCCAGTTGGTTGCCTGCACCAAATTCTTCAAGCTTTTTGCGCTTTTGCTCTTCGAGATCCGATATTTTTGTTTCAACCTCTTTTAGTAAATCTTTTTCTTCTTGCGGAATTTCCTCTTCCTTTTTCCCTTGTTTGAGCTTCAAGAGGGATTCCTTCTCACTCTTAAACTTCAACAATTCAGTAGTTGTTAAGTTCAATGCAGGGGTCACTATTTCATGTTTTTCTTTAATGACCCTCTTTACAAGCGGATGGGCAATATTGATCACCAGATTGTAACTGTCTGGCATGTCCCCATAAAAGCTCATCCCTGCCTGCATTTTTGACATATCCTTCATCCGTCGCATAAATTCGTTCTGTGTGACGACCATTGGTGATCCATTTTCGCCCAGATCATGGAAATCAATGATGAACTGGCCACGCTCTTTCGGCATAATTGCCTGGAATATAGGGCTTAGTTCATTTTTTTCATCCAATGAAAGTGGGCTTTCCTTGCCCGATTCCTTTGAAATGAGTTTATCGACAACATCAGAGTCAACACGTACAAAGTGTTTGTCAGGAAATTTCTGCTCAAAATGGTTGAAAAGTGGTGTGGCAAGCACGTCGTTCATCAGCAAAACATCATAACCTTTGTTTTTGGCTGCCTCGATAAAGCTAAACTGTTCGTCCTTGTTGGTTGCATAAAGGTAAACCAGTTTATTGTCTTTGTCTTTCTGGTTGTTGCTGATGATCCCTTCATACTCTTCCCATGTAAACGATTTACCATCCGTATTTTGGAACAGGAAGAATTTCAACGCTTTTTCATAGAACTTTTCGTCGGTCAACATTCCATATTCGATGAAAAGCTTCAGGTCGTTCCATTTTTCTTCAAATTCAGTCCTTTTATCCTTGAAGATTTCAGCCAACCGGTCAGCAACTTTTTTGGTGATATGGCCACTGATTTTCTTGACGTTTGAATCGCTTTGCAGATAGGAACGCGATACGTTCAAAGGGATATCGGGGGAGTCAAGTACACCATGCAGAAGTGTTAAAAATTCGGGTACGATCCCCTCAACCGAATCGGTTACAAATACCTGATTACAATAGAGTTGTATTTTATTTTTCTGAACCTCGAAATTGTTTTTCAGTTTCGGGAAATAGAGGATTCCCGTTAGGTTGAACGGATAATCGACATTCAGGTGAATATTGAACAACGGCTCATCACCATATGGATAGAGCTTATGGTAGAAACTTGTGTAATCTTCCTCTTTCAGGTCAACAGGTTTCTTTGTCCATGCAGGAACCGTATCGTTGATCTGGTTATCTTCTGCGGTGTCTTCGTATTTGCCATCTTTCCACTCTTTTTTCTTGCCAAAAATAATTGGAACAGGAAGGAACTTGCAATACTTGTTCAGCATTTCTGTAATTCTGGTATCCTCAAGGAACTCAACAGAATCTGAATTGATGTGCATAATGATATCAGTTCCGACTTCTGCCTTTTCAGCATCTTCGATCATGTATTCAGGTGAACCGTCGCAAATCCAGCGGACTGCTTTCGCATCTTCCTGATAGGAACGGGTGATGATTTCAACCTCTTCGGAAACCATAAATGAGGAGTAAAACCCTAGCCCAAAATGTCCGATAATGGCATTTGCATCGTTCTTATACTTTTCAAGGAACTCGTTTGCTCCCGAGAATGCAATCTGGTTGATGAATTTTTCAATTTCTTCGGCGGTCATCCCGATGCCGTTGTCGGAAACTGTAATTGTTTTTGCCTCTTTGTTCAGGCTGACCCTTACTTTTAAATCGTCGATGTTCCCCTTGTATTTGCCAGCTGATGCAACTGTTTTGAGTTTTTGGGTTGCATCGACAGCATTTGAAATAATTTCACGCAGGAAAATGTCGTGGTCGGAATAGAGGAATTTTTTGATAATCGGAAACAGGTTTTCGCTTGTAACCCCAATCTTACCTTTCATACTATCTATTTTAAGTGTTAAATTTTAAAATTTGTTCAACCTAATGTCAAAGCATATGCCACAACAAGATTTCTGACTTAGTGGCAGAAAACAGCTCAGGCAATTGCCAAATAAGACAAAATTTCACATTTTTTGAAAACGGTTTCAGTTGCATTTTCTATAAATCTTTTGAACGGTATCTCGCCTCCGAAATCTATTTCCGGCATTACGATGATCTTTGTAAGCCCTCCGATGATCTTTGTAACCATTACGATGATCTTTGTTAGTCCTACGATGATCTTTGTAACTATTACGATGATCTTTGTTAGGTGTCCAAAGATTGTATCTGTTGTTACAAAATTCATCAATAGATGAATTGCCTGATTTCAGTCCAGCGGAGCCATTACCTCGTAGAGGTTTCAGTATTGTAGAAAAATATTCATCAGAATCCAGGCGGCGCAACGACAAACCAGAAAAAGGATCGAAGGTTTTCTGCGCCGCAATGCCAAAACCCAAAAATTGAATTACAATACAAATAAGGCAAATATGGTTGGTTTATCTCCTTGTTATTAAGCTATTAAGGTTAAAAAAAGGAAAAATAAGGTTTGATTTACCTTCAAACCTTATACCACTTTCTTTTATAATAAAAAGTTTCGAAGTTTGTTTTAGTGTCCGGGTGACTGGATCCCCTAATCTTCACCTTGGCAATTGCTAAAAGTCACCGGGATACAAATTTGAGACTGATGGTTACCTTTGAAAATAAAACATTTTTAGGATGCAGTGTCCCGGCGACTTTGAGCTAAGGCTAGAACATTGAGATTCTGCTAACTAGTCACCCGGACACTATTTCAAATTTTAAAGTAAACCTTATTTATCATTCTTTTTCGACCTTAATAGCCATCGTCTGCCCCACAACCAAAACCTTATTTACCTTATTTATAACATTATAGATCTAATCATTTGGCAGTCTCCCCACCTGTTACTTTGCCCCATTTGTTGTGAGGCCTCTGTTTATCCAGTACAGCTCGTTCCTTGTCAAACAAAGCAATCTGTTGCAGCCCACCATCTTGAAAACAGCATACACAAAACGTAAAGAAACACGTTCCGTGTTTCCTGGCACAATCAATCCCGTAAACAGCGCACGGAAAAACCCCAATACTTAAAGTCGCTGTACCTGCTTACACGGCTGTAATCGTAGCGCATGCCCCGGTACCAAGCACTTGAAGCTGAGTATTCCGCAGAGGACCACCAGTAACCGTTGTAGCCATTGTTGTGGAACGTTCCATCGTAGCTACGGTCGCCACCCGGAAGCGCAGTAAAACCAGTATTGTTTGTTGCGCCGGTATTGGGTGTGCTCCAATGAGATGTGCCTGTTTCTTTTAGTTTGCCACCTGCAATACTTTCCCCGCCAAGATAAGTGGTCAAGGTAGTCCATTCAGCATCTGTAGGCACATGCCACCCTACAGGGGCAATATTACGGCTGTCGGCAATCGCATACCAGTTGTATAAAGCGCCATAGGGATTCTTGTAGGTTGCAGCATCGTTATTGTACCAGCAATATGTGCCAGTAACCAATACAGACCAATCTCCAGTTAGATTAGGTATCGCATCGCCGTTTCGATATTTGGTTGTCTTGAGGTTTTCGGCCATCCATGTTTGGGTGCCAATTGTAATGGTCTTGTAAACATTCCCATCGTTATCTGTCATTGTCCCATATGACAGGTCAGGATTAAAAATTATAGGACTAATACTGGTCAGAGTTTTAAAGGTAATTTCGTTCCCATAACCTGTTCCTGTACTGTTTGTTGCATAAGCCCTTAAATAATACGTCGTATTTTCGGTAAGGCCAGTAAGGCTGCTTGTAAAAATTCCAATCCCAGTACCATCGGAGGTTTTGGAATTGGCTGTTGTTGGATTAGCAGTCGTTGCCCAGCAAACGCCACGGGCTGTCACTTCGGAACCTCCATCACTTGAAATATTACCACCAATAATAGCTGTAGCTGAAGCAATTGCTGAAGCTTCAGTGGTAGTCAGGTTAGGTACAACCGGATAGTCTTTGATACACCTGACTGAGAATCCATATTGTTTAACGTAGTAACCGTTAACAAAAAGGGCACCATAGTAGCCGAGTTTTCGGCACCAGGCCATTGTAGCATCGAAAGAAGTGCTACTCCACCAAAGGCCTGTCCTGCCCACATCGTTGAATGTACCGCCATCGTAGAAACGGTCACCTCCAGGAAGGGCCGTAAAGCCACTACCATTTGTGGCACTGGTATTTGGGGATGCCCAATGTTCCATACCTGTTTCTTTTAGTTCGCCCCCTGCATACCAACCCCCAAAATAATCAATTAAAGTCGTCCACTCGGCATCGGTAGGTACGTGCCAGCCTTCTGGTGCTATTTTGCGGCTGTCGGCAACTGCGTACCAATTGTACAATGCCCCATAAATAGCCTTATAAGAGGCAACATCGTTATTGTTCCAGCAATAAGCACCAGTTGATAAAGCTATCCATGCAGCATTGTCTGTCACATTGTCTATGAGGTCTCCGTTTCGGTATTTGGTAGTTCTTAGGTTTTCAGCCATCCAGGTATGCGTACCAATTGTGATCGTTTTGTAAATATTGCCATCGTAGTCGGTCATTGTTCCATAGGTCAGGTCGGGATTGAAGATTATTGGACCCAGAGTCGCAAGTGTCTTAATCGTGATTTCGTTTCCATAACCCGGCCCAACACTGTTTGTCGCATAAGCCCTTATATAATAAGTGGTATTTTTGGTAAGGTTGATGAGATGGCTTGTAAAACTGCCTAATTCTGTGCCATCAGAGGTTCTTGAATCTGTTATTGTTGGATTCGGGGCGGTTCCCCAACAAACTCCGCGATCCGTAACCGTTGCTCCCCCATCTTCGGTAATATTGCCACCACTTGTTGCTGTGGTTGAACCAATAGCTGAAGCAACTATTGTGGTTAACGTCGGTACCGAACAAGCCAAAGTTGGCTGGGTCAAAGTCAATGGCAACGAATATCCACAAGTATTGTATGCCCAGACATACCGAGTGTAGGTGCTGCTACAGGTCAGACCAGTTTCGGCTTTTGAAGTCACCGTGTCCATAAGGGTTGCAGTGGCATAATTGTTGGAAATGTTCCATCTGTACCCTGATGCATAAGGCACACCTTTCCAGTCCCAAACAACGCTTGTAGCAGTTGGGACGTTAATTGCCATTGTTGGGGTTAAAGGTGATAAGCAATTAAGATTCAATATGCTCCAATTGCCATCGGTAAAAGTTGACAATACGCCCTTGCCATCCGGGCGGCAGTCGGTGCAATAAACGATCAGGCCATCGGCAGGGTTAGGGATTGCGTTCATCTCTGCATGGGTCATCCTGGGTGGAAGGAAACCTTTGTTGTTCGACTTCACATCGAGCATTGCCGAATTGTTTGGGGAGCTACCATCTGCGTTAATGGCAACCTGTGAAAATAGCAAACTGCTCTTAATCAATAGGAATAAGACGAAAAGGCAAAACTTGACTCTCATTTCAGGTAAGTTATAAATAAATACTTCAGGGAATTTCCCAAAACTACAAACAAAATATTGGATGGCAAAAGGAAAAGGAAGTTGGTTTAAAGAAAAAATATTATGGTAGTTCAACATAATAACCGGGAACACATGGCAAAACGCATTTTATAGCGTTATACTTTCTGGAGCATACACCATTTAATTTCCAATTAGATTGTGTGTTCGACCCAGAATACCTTTATCCTACTATCCTACAATACTATAACCTCAACGAGGTTAAACTTTTGTTGGCAATGTTAATAAGTAAAAATAAAGCATATAATATCAATCACATTAAAAATCTCGAACTTTGTTTTTTTTAACTTAAAAACCATCCTTTGAACTCCCAACCAAGACCTTATTTACCCTATTTGTTTCCTGCTAATCCCTACCAATAGCCAATTACTGCTCCTGTCACTTTGCCCATTTTGTTGTAAGGTTTCTGTTTATCCAATACAACCCGTTCCTTATCAAACAAAGCAATCCGTTGCAGTCCAACAACTTGAAAACAGAATACATAAAACTGTCCGACACATTCCGTGTTCACTGATATACCTAGTCTTTCACGCACCTGACCGAGAAGCCGAAATTCTTAGCCCAGCTAGTTCGGTTGACATCGGCATTGGAATTGTCAAGATAGTAGGTCCACATGTAAACTGCATTCTCGGCAGTGTTGGTCCAATAAAAGCTGTAGCTGCCCAATGAGAAAAACGAACCATCACCATAGCTTCGGTAGCCACCCGGAAGAACTGTAAAACCACTACTATTGGTCGCCCCAGTATTTGGTGCTAGCCAATGGGATAAACCTATTTCTTTCAGTTTGTCCCCTGATAAACTGGTGCCTCCAAGGTAATCTATTAAAGTGCCCCACTCAGCATCACTAGCAACATGCCATCCAGAAGGGGCTATGTTACGGCTGTCCGCAACTGCAAACCAATTGTACAAAGCACCATATATTGCCTTATATTGGGTCTCATTGTTGCTATACCAACAATAGACACCGGTTTCCAAATCGGTCCAATTTCCAGTTTCATTGGTTATCGGGTCACCATTGCTGTATTTGGTGGTCCGCAGGTTTTCCGCCATCCAGGTCTGAGTTCCAATGGTAATGGTTTTGTAAACGTTGCCATCGATATCGGTCACAGTCCCATAGGTCAGATTGGGATTAAAGTTTATCCCACTTGTATTGGCAAGTGTTTTTATCATTATTCCGTTCCCATAGCCTGTCCCATTGCTATTTGTTGCATATGCCCTTAGATAATAGGTTGTATTATCGGTAAGACCTGTTAGGCTGCTTACGAAAATGCCCATGCCCGCACCGTCTGTAGTTTTTGAATTGGCAATTGTTGGATTTGGGGAAGTTCCCCAACAAACACCACGCGTCGTTACCGGGGAACCACCGTCACCAATAATATATCCGCCACTTGTTGCAGTTGCTGTTCCAATAGAAGAGGCAGCGGTAGTCGTTAAGGTAGGTACAGAACAAGTAAGGGTTGTTTGAGACATGGTTGAGGGAACCGAGTTTCCACAGGAATTGTAAGCCCAAACATACCGTGTGTAGGCTGTGTTGCAAGCCAGGCCGGTTTCGGTTTTTGTTGTCATCGTATCCATTTGTATTGAAGAGGCAAAATCATTTGTTGAGTTCCATTTGTAACCAGTTGCATAAGGAACTCCTTGCCAGTCCCAAACGATTGTGGTTGTAAATGGAACACTTTGTTTTATTGTTGGAGCCAAAGGTTTTAAACAATTAGAAGTCAATGTTTTCCAGTCTCCACCCATAAAAATGGAAAGTACACCATTTCCGTCCTCACCGCAGTCGGTGCAATAAACGATCAGGCCATCGGCAGGATTGGGAATTAAGCTCATATCCACATGGGTCATTCTAGGTGGCAGTAAACCTTTGTTGTTCGACTTCAGATCAAGCAGTGCCGAACTGTTTGCGTTGCTGCCATCTGCGTTAATGGCAACCTGTGAAAATAGAACACTGCTCTTAATCAAGAGGAAGAAGACGAACAGGGAAGTCTTGTTTCTCATTTTGGTTAATTTTTTAATAAATATTTCAGGGAATTTTCCCAAAACTACAAACAAAATATTGGATGACAAATGGGTTCGGATATGGGATGCAAAAAAAATATTACGATAGTGCACGGACTATAAATAGAATATTGCGATAAATCACATTTTTATTGGATTTCGCTGTGCCGCAGTCAACCTTTGATTTTCAATTGGGATATGTGATTGCGCCAGGGTTTAACCTATACGATTGTTCTACAATAGTTTAACCTCTACGAGGTATTAATTGTGCAGAAAAAATGATTTGTGTTTCACATTTGATAATCGGATACAAGAATATGCATTTTAGTCGAAACGATAGTTATCCTATTGGCAACAAACAATTATTGGTGTGAAATATCTGATTTCTGGCCAGCTGGGTCAATACCTCGTAGAGGTTACATTATTATAGAAAAGGGTCATCAAGATCACGGCGGCGCAACCACAAAGCCGATAAATGATCGAAGGTTTTCTGCGCCGCAAAGCTGCAACAAACAAAAAGAGGAATATGACAAAAAAAAACATGCACAAAATCTTGAAAAAAGGCTCAAACCGCACCTTCAATTTGTATTTAATTGTATAACAACACAATACAAATAAGGTAATAAGGTTGGGTTATCTTTCCTTCATCGAGTTACTAAGGTTAAAAAAGGGGGTAAATAAGGTTTGATTTACCTTCAAACCTTAATTCACATTCTTTTTAATAAAAAGTCCCAAAGCTTGTTTTAGTGTCCGGGTGACTGTTGTTGCAGTGTGTAGTCACCAGGACACATCTTCTAAAAAGTTGTTTGTAGTGTCCGGGTCACGGTTGTTGCACTTTGTAGTCACGGGGACATTGCCTCCAAAAGTAGTTTGTCAGTCCGTTATGAGGGGGAAAATCCTGTTGTACAGCTTCTGATTTGCATTTGAATTCCATCCAGCTTAAGCTGGAGGGGGGTAAAAAATAAACCCAACCACCTGAACAGTGATTGGGCTTTATTTCCTGATGCACGGGAGGAGCGACTCGAACGCCCGACACCTGGTTTTGGAGACCAGTGCTCTACCGACTGAGCTACACCCGTAAGCGCGGAGAGAGAGGGATTCGAACCCCCGGTACCTCGCGGTACAACGGTTTTCAAGACCGCCGCAATCGACCACTCTGCCATCTCTCCAAAGCGTGTGCAAAAGTAAACTTTATTTTGGTTTACCAAAAATTTTAAATCTTTTTTTTCGGCACCCCTGAAAATATAAACAATCAAGCTAATTTGATAATCTGGAGAATAATATTAAGCAATCCATAGACTGAACCGTACAGACATTCCAATTCCAACATTTCATATAATATTTAATCCATATATGAAATAGTTCCCCTAATCCTTGTATAATTAACTGAAATTCTCTATCTTGCGAAAATCTTAAATTTCAATTTAAATATCCTCTTAGCTATGAACAAAACACAATTAATTGATGCAATCGCTGCTGAGGCAGGTTTGACCAAAGTGGATGCAAAAAAGGCCGTAGATGCGTTTATTAAAACGACCGGCGAACAACTAAAAGACGGTGAAAAAATCGCACTTGTTGGATTTGGCACTTTTTCCGTATCGGAACGTTCTGCACGTGTAGGGCGTAATCCCAAAACGGGCGAAAAGATCGAAGTTGAAAAGAAAAGGGTTGTCAGGTTTAAACCCGGCAGCGATCTTGCAAACGAAATTCAATAAAGTAGGTTTTTGTAAATAAAAAAAAGGGCTATCGCCCTTTTTTTATGATTTTATACCATCACATCAGAAATTTTGCATCCCATGCAACTTCTTATAAATGCCGTTCAAGGCAAGCAGTTCATCGTGATTCCCACGCTCAACGATCTCCCCTTCATGAAATACACAAATTAAGTCCGCATTTTTTATCGTTGACAATCGGTGGGCAATCACAATCGAAGTCCGGTTTTTCATGAGGTTTTCGAGTGCCTCCTGTACAAGTTTTTCCGATTCGGTGTCCAACGCAGACGTCGCCTCATCCAAGATCAGAATCGGTGGGTTCTTTAACACCGCACGTGCGATAGAAACTCGCTGACGTTGTCCACCTGAGAGTTTCCCCCCCCGGTCGCCAATGTTCGATTCATAACCCTCTGATGTGGCAATGATAAAGTCGTGGGCATTGGCCACCTTCGCCGCAGTCTCGACCTGCTCCAGTGTGGCATTCTCAACCCCAAAAGAGATATTGTTGAAAAAAGTGTCATTGAAAAGGATCGGGTCCTGATTGACATTTCCCATCAAACCACGCAGGTCGGCAATCTTGTAATCGCGGATGTCAATCCCGTCAACAAAAATCTGCCCTTCGCTGACATCGTAAAACCTCGGCAGCAAATCGACAAAAGTGGACTTTCCCGAACCCGATTGTCCCACAAGGGCAATGGTTTTTCCAATCGGAATGGTCAGGTTTACCTTTCTGAGCACATCATCTTCCTGATAACGAAAGGTCACCTCTCTGTATTCTATCTCTTTTAAAAATCGTTTTACAGGAATCGGGTCCACCTTATCTTTGATATTGTTCTCAGCCATCATCACCATATCGATCCGTTCCATCGAAGCCAACCCTTTCTGGATCGCATAGAAAGCTGTGGTAAACGATTTAGCTGGATTGATGATACTGTAAAAGAACACAAGATAGGTGATGAACTCAGCAGGAGCCAGAGTACTGTGATTGCTCAAAACCAACCTGCCGCCATACCATAAAACGATCACGATCACGGCTGTTCCAAGGAATTCGCTCATCGGATGTGCCAGATACCTGCGCCACATCAAGCTGTTCATAATGTGGTAATATTCGGAGTTTTGCTTCGTGAAATGCACTTTTACCTTTTTTTCAGCATTGAAAGCTTTGATGATCCTGAGTCCTGAAAGCGACTCCTCGATGGTCGAGAGAAGCTCCCCCATCTTGTTCTGACCCCGCATGGATGGCTTTTTCAGGCTCTTACCCACTTTACCGATCAGGTAACCTACAACAGGCAACAAAAGAAAAACAAACAAGGTAAGCTCCCACGACATATAGATCATTACACCCAGATAGATGATGATCAGCAATGGTTCTTTAAGGAGCATTTCGAGCGAACTCATAATGGAGTTGTCGATTTCCTGTACATCGTTGGTCATACGGGCAATGATATCCCCTTTGCGTTCCTCAGAAAAGAATCCAATCGGCAGTTCAAGAATTTTGTTGTAAATCTGGTTTCGGATATCCAGTACGACACCGTTCCGTAAGGGAACAAGGGCATACAACGCAAGGTAGGTGAACAAAACTTTCAAAAATACCATGATCATAAGGAAAATCCCAATATAGACCAAAGCCTTTTCACTACCAAACTTTTGTATGATTTCACTAAGTTGGTACATGATATTGCTTGTGAGACTATCAATTGTCATGGACCATTCGGCAGGTTTTGCAACTATCTTATGGGCACTGAACAAAACCTCAAGGACCGGCTTCAATGCGGCAAACTGAAAGGCCCCAAAAATTGCCCCTAAAAGGTTGAATCCAAAAGCTGCGACTACCAAGCCTTTGTAAGGACGGATAAACCGTTTTAATAGAAGGTAGAGACCTTTCATTTCATATAATTAAATAGACACCCCGGTATAATTGTGTGGGGTAATCCGTTTTAGTTCATTTTTAATTTCCTCATTGACTGATAGTTTATCAATGAATTCATGGATTAATTCACGGTCGATTTTCCTGTTTACACGGGTCAGCTCTTTTAAAGCCTCGAACGGATTTGGATAGGCTTCGCGGCGAAGAATGGTTTGTATTGCCTCTGCCACAACAGCCCAATTGTCCTCCAGGTCACGTTCAATGACTTCTGTATTCAAAAGCAACTTATCAAGCCCTTTCAATGTCGATTTGATTGCCAGGATTGTATGGGCAATCGGTACGCCAATGTTGCGCAATACAGTCGAATCGGTGAGGTCGCGTTGCAGACGCGAAATTGGGAGCTTTGCAGACAGGTGCTCGAATATGGCATTGGCTATCCCAAGGTTCCCTTCCGAATTTTCAAAATCGATCGGGTTCACTTTGTGGGGCATTGCCGATGAACCAACCTCGCCCTTTTTTATTTGCTGCTTGAAATAGCTCATGGAGATATAAGTCCAGAAATCCCTATCGAAATCGATCAGTATCGTATTGATCCGCTTCATGTTATCGAAGATCGCCCCATAATTGTCATAATGGGCAATCTGGGTTGTTGCCTGTGAACGCTCCAATTGGAGGGCATCACGCACAAAATTATTCGCAAAGTTCACCCAATTGATTGAAGGATAGGCAACATGATGCGCGTTGAAATTCCCGGTCGCACCGCCAAACTTGGCATTGCACGGGATCCCTTTCAACAACTCGACCTGCACATTGATCCTTTCAATAAATACTTTGATCTCTTTCCCCAAACGGGTTGGGGAAGCAGGCTGGCCGTGAGTTTTTGCAAGCATCGATACATCTTCCCATGCAAAAGCCATGGCTTCCAATTTTGCGAGTAAATCGTCGATTAAAGGATGATAGACATTTTGCATTGCATCGCGCAGGGAGCATGGGACAGCCGTATTGTTGATGTCCTGAGAGGTCAATCCGAAATGGATAAATTCCTTGAATTTTTCCAGCCCCAAAATGTCGAACTGATCTTTGATGAAATATTCGACCGCTTTAACATCGTGGTTGGTCACTTTTTCGATCTCTTTGATTTGCTGTGCATCGCTTAGGTCGAACGATTCATAGATGCTCCGAAGGGCCAGTTTCAGTTCAGGGTTGAAATCCTTCAGCTGTTCAAGAGGTATTTCTGTCAATGCTATAAAGTACTCTATTTCAACATATACCCGATATTTGATCAGCGCAAATTCCGAAAAATACTCTGCAAGTTCCACAATTTTGTCGCGGTATCTTCCGTCAATGGGGGAAATGGCTGTCAGTAATTTTAATTCCATCGTTTTTAACTTTTTCTTTTCTTCGCAAAGGTAGTAAAATCTGTTAAAACTGATTGTTGGCTGTGACCTTTGAAATGTCATGCTGATTATCTGAAAACTTTGCTATGTTTGCTTTTGTTAAATTCGATTATGGGAAAATTAAGGATTTCTGCTGTTTCGTACCTCAACACGAAACCTTTTGTATATGGGTTGCAACACTCGGATCTGATCGAAAAGGTTGATCTTTCGTTGGATATACCCTCACTCTGTGCATTTAAGCTTTCAAATGACTTGGCTGATATTGGGTTGGTTCCGGTTGCCGCTATTGCTGATGTACCAGGGGCACACATCATCTCCGACTATTGCATTGCTTCTTCCGGGGCTGTCAGGACAGTGATCCTTGTAAGCAATGTGCCGTTAAAAGAGATAACCAATATCATTTTGGATGACCAATCAAGGACTTCTGTTCAATTGGTTAAAGTATTGGCGAAACATTTCTGGAAGATTGCCCCTGTCTGGGAAAACGGTAAAACCGGGTTTGCCGAACAGGAACTTGATCCTACTACCGCTGCCGTTGTAATTGGTGACAAGGCATTTGCAGCTTCTGCCAGATATAAATATTGTTACGACATGGGCGAGGCATGGAAAACCTTTACCGGGTTTGATTTTGTTTTTGCCTGTTGGATAGCCAACAAACCTTTGCCCATTGAGTTTGTATCAGAATTTAACCAGGCCATGGAAATGGGTGTGTTACAAATCCAGCAAGTAATCGATGAATATGAAAAGGTCTATCCGGACTATCGGATCAACGAATATTTCCACGAAAACCTCGGTTTGGTATTCGATGAACCGAAACGCAAAGGGCTTGAATTGTTCCTAAACCTCATCAAATCCTTGTAATTAGCTGACATCTAAATATTTCCATCTTATTTCAACTTTATTTCAATTTTATTTCAACTTTATTTCAACTTACACATCCAATTATTTAAATAAATGAATATAAAATATGGATAAGTTAGTTATTTGGAAATTAAAATCCTATATTTGATATTTAATGAAAGTTGAAATATTAAGTAATGATGACCGCCCCAACAATAATTACCATGCTCACATCCATCATCGTTGATGATGAACTTTTTGGCAGGGAGAACCTCAGGATTGTCATCGAAAACTATTGTCCTGAAATTGAAGTGCTTGGGTGTGCTGATTCTGTTGTCTCAGCCAGGGAACTTGTAAATATCCAGCATCCGGATGTCGTTTTTCTTGACATCAACATGCCGGTACTTGATGGGTTTGATTTTCTCGATGGTTTTGAAGACCGGAATTTTCTTGTCGTATTCGTAAGTGCCCACGAAGAGTTTGGGATCAGGGCTGTGAAAGCAGGAGCTGCTGACTATCTTCTTAAACCTTTAAATATCAAGGAACTAAAACAAACTGTCAAAAACCTTTTGACTTTAAAAAACAAACATACAAAAATCGAACCTTTTCACGAGTCAGACAAGATTGCAGTTCCATCGTCCCATGGTTTTGATTTAATTGCAATTGATGATCTGATTCGTCTGGAAGCCGATGGATGTTATACAACTATTATTGTAACAGACGGTAAGAACAAAACTGTTTCACGGACGTTGAAGGAATATGAAGATACATTGCCTAAAGGCTGCTTCTTTAGGGCACATAAATCGCACCTGATCAATTTGAAGTATGTTAAAGATTATTCAAGTTTCGGCGGCTATTCTATTACGATGTCCGATGGCAGTAAGGTTGAACTGTCGCGCCGTAAAGCACCTGATTTTATTCTAAAGATAAAGGCAATGTTAAAAACAACCTGAACATGCTTAACAGGAAAATTCTTTTGGCTTTAATCTCTTTTCTTTCATTTGTCAGGGTTAATTCACAGACACCTTCCTTTTATCATTACACTGCAACTGACGGGTTGGCTTCTTCGACTGTTTATGATCTTATCCAGGATAAAAACGGATTGGTGTGGTTTGCCACATCTAACGGATTGAGCAATTTCGATGGCATTCACTTCTCGACATTCAGGACCAAAGATGGGCTTAATTCCAATTCTGTCATCTCGATGGTTGAAGGGAGATATGGTGAAATCTATATTGGGAATTATGAAAAAGGGATCAATGTTTTAAGAAATGGGCACGTTGAAAACTACTGCAAAAAGATAAAAGGGAAAAATTTCGCCACATCCTACATGCTTCTTGACACATTGGCACAGGGAGACCAAAAATTATATGCTTATCGTTCGTGGGGAAGTATCAATGTATTCCATGAAAAAATTGGCGATAGCAGATCAGACTATACTTTTTCCATAAACAAGCACATCATCAAACTAGAACAGCTAAAAGATGGACGTATAATCTCCTTAACTACAAAAGGACTAGACGAATTTATTGGCGATTCGCTTAGATCGTTAAATATCAATGGATTACCTGAATCACCAATTTATTGTCTATCACAAGGAAAAGAAGGTGATTTTTACCTTGGTACAAGGGGAATGATCTACCAGATAAACAAAAATAGTGTTGTCCAACGAATTAAGATAAACCTGAATGGAAATAATGATGTAGTTTCAATCCTGACAGACAGGAATGGCAATATCTGGTTTTCGGTCATGAACCGGGGTTTCTATTTAATCCAAAAAGGTTCAGATAACTACATTGACATTGGGAGTAAAATGAACCTTCAGAATACCCTTGTCAACAATTTTCTTGAAGACAATGAAGGAAATATCTGGGTAAGTACCTTTGGTAAAGGGGTTTATTGCCTCAACAATCTTTACCTGAAAAACTTCAACGAGAACGATGGGTTGAGCAACAACAATATCTATTCAATGGAAAAGGTAAGCTCCGGCAAGTTAATCATCGGGACTTTTAACGGGATTAATATTTTCGAAAACGGGAAATTTTATCCTTTAAAGAGAAATTCTGGAAAAACCTTAACCGAAAATATAAACCATATCTCGAATTTTAATGACGAAATATATGTTTGTGGTGCTTTTGGCGGAAGCGAAATAATCAATTTAGCTTATCAAGGGATCAATTTTCATTTATTGGTTTATTCGGCATTCTGCAAAACGACATGGGGGGATTACCTTTTTGGCCAATGGGACAATTCGATATCTATTCACAGCAATATTAAGTTCATTAACAGTGAATTATCCAAAAAATACATTTTTGGGGACCGTACAAATGTTAACCGCATCAATTCTATTTTTGAGGATGCACAAAAGAATGTCTGGATTGGAACCGGTCTTGGTTTGTGCAAACTTTCGCCCTACACTGGAAAAACCGGATTGAAAGAATG
>Ga0209083_1000353_pt1 | contig 70702 bp, 60 predicted proteins | sample AM7aDNAmetaG_FD_184132 | JGI IMG/M metagenome (GOLD analysis project Ga0209083, IMG submission 184132) | Freshwater microbial communities from Finland to study Microbial Dark Matter (Phase II) - AM7a DNA metaG (SPAdes) (version 3) | ecosystem: Environmental > Aquatic > Freshwater > Lake ... | reverse complement strand
TACAGGAGATTCTGCGCCGTCTGCAGGTTCTTTCCAGACAAGTCATTTTTGAAACACTGCCAAACCCGCCGCGACGTAAACGGCTCGGCAAAAAAGTTTTAGGCCTTAACTAAGGGCCATTCTGGACTGACCCCTTTAACGCATGTGACTTGAGATGATCCATCGAGCATGCTCCCGCAGTGTGTGCACTTCACTGCGGTCACCAAGATGTCTTCTGCACAGAACGGGCACTTATTCTTCGCTGGGGGCGCTTGCGAACTGGCGAGTGGAACCGTAAGCGATTGGTTGCACTTCGGGCAATCAACGATTTGGCCGGCACCGGATTCGTCAATCTCGAGATGCTGGCCGCACTTCTTACATGCAAAGATGATGTCCATTATTCCCCTCAATCTGCGCCGACTATATCAACAGTGGACGGCGAAGTTTTTGCCAATGTCTTGCCAGAATGGTCGTCGAGAATTGTGATGAATTCGCCACGGCTTGCAGTCCGAACACAGGCTCCAAACTGCTGTTTCTGTTGTAAATTGAGTCCATACCACATCGCGCTCACATAGACTTTATCGCCATCGATATGTGTGATAAATCCCGCAGTTATCAATTCCGCTGTCTTAATCTTAGCATCATCTCGGGCTGCCGCGGAAGCGGCTGACCCACTACCGCTGCCACCAGATGGTGTTCTGTCGTCGGATAAAACCATAAAAAGAACTACCACAACGATTGTTCCAATTATTCCAACGCCCAAAACTCCAAAAATTCTTCCAATAACTCTCCCGACGGTCTTTCGCTTGGGCGAAGGCGGTTTCACAACTGGCACTGGTAGGGGTATTGCTTGATCGCGATGCGAACCGTCGAGAAATTCGCCGCAATGCTTGCACTTGATGGCTTCGGCATGAATCATCTCGGCACAAAATGGACACTTCTTGTCCGGTAATGGTGCCGGCACCGGATGCGGCGCTGGCGTGTTTACTGTTGCCGGAATTATGGCTGAACTTGCGGATTGCTTGACAGGACATGGTGCCGCCGGCACTTCATTGCTGTCTGATTGATGGGCATAAATTCCATGAAGTCTTGCTGTGGCTTGAACTGCTCTGATGACCCAAAGCAACTCCAACACACTCGCGCCCATCGATCCGCTGAAGCCGTCTGATAGTAGCTGTACAACAATTGCAATTGAAGTAACGATGAGCAGAATAATTGCGGCGGTCCGGCTTTTGTAGCGTAGGAGGAAAAATGCACAAACTGTGTTGATGACAACACGGATCAGAAAACTTCGATCAATAAAAAGACCAACAAGCAAAGCCGCCACAGCGTCAATCCAGCACGAGATTGACACCCACCATACGACGAATAAAGCGTCTTCGCGGTTCTTCATGGCCTTGAATACATGCACCCAACCCCGGAGCCAAACCCGGAGCCAAAGCCAAATTGTCTTTTTGGGTGAGATTGTCGAGTCAGGCTTATCGCCAATGTTGGGCAAGCGTTCCCGCAATGGCATCAGTTCCGTATGACACTTTGGGCAATTCGCACGACTGCCAGCCTCATAGTCGTAGCCGGGAGGTGCTTCGTATATTTGATTACACTCAGAACATCTCAGATTCTTCTTCGGTGGTGGGGCAGAACCCGACTCGGTCGATTGCACATCGTTGGTTTGGTGGTTTTGTTCTATTGCCTCAGCACCAGATTGAGAAATAAATGGTGCCGCACTGTTGGCTGATTGACTGGCGGGGGGAACCTTGAGCGATTGGTTGCACTTCGGGCATTCAACGATTTGGCCGGCACCGGCTTCGTCGATCACGATATTCTGGCCACAAGTACCGCACGAGAATGATATATCCATGAATGCCTCCTCCGTGATTCACTTCAAACGTTGGCAAGCCTTGTTTGTTTCATGACCAATAATGTGGCATAAACTTCAAGAAATTGCACAGGCGCGACCGGCTCTCGGCAATCGTTAGCAGGGTGCGGGGTGGCCCTTGATGTACCAAGTCATTCCGGTATTCTCGAACGTCATGGGCAGCTTGCGCAGCATCGGTCGGCACATGATGCCGAGCCACCATCGCATCCATCAGTCGACTGATTTGCGTGCGTGGTGGGTTGGGACTGTGACGAACATGCTGCCAGATAAACCGGAGAGCAATCTCGAATTCGGCAAACAGGCGAATCACATAAGTGCCTTCCAAATGCCGCTGGCACTCCCGCACGTCTCGGTCTCTGAGGCCATGATTGCTCAATAGCAATGGCGTGTGCTGTGTGGCTTCCATGAAGCGTCCTACCGCCAGCGCAGCGATACGCTGTTCGCTTTCAACAGCCTTGATCCTCTCAAAGAAGATCCGAGTCTTCATGCAGTCGTCAGAATTTTTGCGACTTCAATGAACGTCTCTCGATTCCACTTCTTGGGCCATGCCACGCCACTGTCGGTATACAGTTGCCAGTTGCCACGGTTGCGAATCAGAAGCATTCGATGCATTGATGGGAACGACGATATATCCACTCGTCCATCTGAATTGGGAACATCGTGGGCGACCGGCTCGATTAGCAGCGTGCCTCCCGGCGCTTTTATCACCAGATCGCGTGTGTCGTATGTCCCCAACGATTTCTCAGTGACTTGTTTATCTTGGCTGATAACGGGCCAATGCTGTTTCTCTGTCCAGCCCTGAATTTCGTTCAGCAGCTTCTCCAATAGGCCAAGCCAATGATCTTTTGCCATTGCCCTAGTCGCCGTCAGCATATTCGAAGGCATTGCATGCTCCTTTCGTCTGTTTCGACAATTCCCCTACACCCGCATCGAGTTCAATTCGCTCACTGTTTTGCTCCATCCCACACAACGGTGCAGAGCATGACAACGTGAGACAGTTAGGGCAAGCCCCGATTTTTTATCTGACAGAGAATCCAATCGCCCCGACCGGCCGCGGCCAACACGACCGCCGGACGAAGTTTGGCAGCGGTCTTGCACAACGCTTGGCACCGCCACCAAACCCCAAAATGAGAAACGATTATACGCTGATACTTGGGATTGTGATTATCATAATTAGTCTTTTACTCTTTCAAGTGGCATTGGTTGTTGGCGCAAGTATGTTTTTAGTCGGACTTATTGCATTTGTTTTGGGATTCTTCATTAATGCGAAATGCAAAAGGCAGTATGAGGCTGAGCTGCTTTACCATGCTCGTGCTATGCAGGAGTGGAGACATCTTTGGTACTGCACAAAGTGCGGAAATACATGCCGGTTTTAATTTCCCGCGCTTTTAGGGAAAGGGTCAACTCCACACACGACAGACCCTCTACTACGCAAGCGTGATTCGGATGCCAACAGCAATCACGATCAGTTGTGCGGTTCGCTACAGCCGAGTTTTCCAATAGCCAGGCCGGCGGCGAAGGTGGGTCACGGCGACAACCCAGATTTTTGACGGCAAGTCCAAAAAGATGATCGCGAAGGGAAATCGGTGAACGAGATAGCTGCGGGCACCATCAGCCCGAAGTGACCACCGTTGCGGAGACGCTTGGATGACTTCTGCGGCAGCTTCCACTTCGCCGCGAAAATCCAAGCCCAGCCCATCCACGCATCGCTCGTAATAATCTTGGGCTGCGAAAAACTCGGCTTGAGCTTCGGGATGGAAAACGACCGGCTTCACGATCAGCGCCGCGGGTTGCGGGCGAAAACCTTGCTGGCTGGAACCCCTTGAACACGTCCCGCGCGAATCTCGGCCACGCGCCGGACAATCTCGGCGTCCCATTCTTGCTCCGCATCAACATCACTCTTCGTGTCCAAACTCTGAATCAACACATGCGCGAGCCGTGCCCGTCGTTCCACCGGCATCCGCAACGCTTGGGCCGTCAATGTTGCCGTTGTCTTCATCGCCACCAACATAGCCGCTCTCGGCAATCCGCTCAAGCCCGTTTTCCGCATGACATCTCGGAAGGGTCACTCCAGGCACTTGACGGAAAGGCTGGTGCCCGGTTTCATCCGCAATCGGCGCGCAACGAAGACAGTCCGGAGTCCTGAGTCCAAAGTCCTGCCCCGCTGGAAGCGGGGTAAAAGTCGGGAGGGCAGCAGCGTCAGGTGTCAGTCCGTGTAGAAGTGCGGCCGGAGTTCGTCTTCGGGAATGAACCGGCTGGCTTGACGGAAGAGGGCGCGCGCGGTGCCGGTGTCGAGTTCGCGGTGATTGGGAACGGTGAGCGTTTGCTTGGTCCCATCGGGATGAACACGGCGCAGTTTGATGTGGCTGCCGCGTTGGGTGAGCGGCTGGAAGCCGAAGCGCGCAAGAATGGCGACCACGTCCGAGCCGGACAAACGCCGGAGTTTAGGCATACGCCGGTTCCAGTTCCATGGTGACCAGTAGCGTCGGGTGCGCCACCAAGCCGAAATCCGCCGGGTTCTCGCCTTCGAGATGCAGTTGCACAGCTTCGCGCAGGTTCGCGATGGTCTCGTCGAGTGTGTGGCCTTGGGTGACGACGGCGATCTCCACGCATTCCGCGACGTAACCGTCCTCTTCGCCGGGGCGAATGACCGCCTTGATGTTGCGTTGCAGATTCTTCACGCCGTCAATCTACACGATTGACCAAGGACAAGCCAGTTTTAATCCCCAGTTTAAATCCCCGCGGAGTGTGGGCCAGCCGTCTTGCGCCCCTCCCCTGCGCAAGCGTGATTCGGGTGCCCAACGCATGATTTTCTATCACCGCGGCTTGCCGGGAGGCTCGCCCTCCAGTGCGGAGGCGACAGTCAGACGATGCGAAGGCGACGTCAGACGACACAAACCTATTTCAACAACCCGTTAGTCCTGCTGTTCCATCCAGTTTTTGTCCACCAGCACGGCGAGGTCGAGGAAGACTTTCTTGTTCATGGCCACTTCGAGTTCTTTGCGGGCGAAACTGCCAATGTCGCGGATCTTGCGGGCGCCTTCCCCAATCAGCATGCGTTGATGGCGGTCGTCCGTCGTGAGGATGACAGCCTTGATGTAGACGAGCGGTCGGCCGGTCTTGTCTTTCCGGTCCTCGACAAGCTCGACCTGCACGGTGGCGGTGTAAGGAAGTTCCTGGTCGGTCTTGAGGTAAAGTTTTTCCCGAATCAGCTCGGCAATCCAGAATTCGTTGGTGACGTTGCTGACCTGGCCAGCCGGGTAATGGAGCGGGCCGACCGGGAGCAACTTGAAAATGGCATTGAGCAGCAGATTGACATTTTTCCCGGTCAGCGCGGAGAGTTCGATGACGCTGGCATATTGCGGGCCGCGTTCCAGCCAGCTTTCCCGGAAGTAGCACTCGGGGAGATCGGATTTATTGAGCACCAGGATGTGGGGATGCGGCACGTGGTCGACCATCTCAATGACGCGCTGGTCTTCGGGGCCGATGGCGCGGGTGGGATCCACGACGTGCAGGACGACATCAATGCCTTCGAGCGCGTCCCGGACCTTGTGGTGGAGATTGCTGACGAGTTTGTGCGGGGCCGTTTTGAAGAAGCCCGGCGTATCCACGAAGACGACCTGGCCATCCGGCCGGGTGACGATCCCATGGTAGGTGTCGCGGGTGGTTTGGGGTTTCGGGGTGACGATGGCAATTTTGGTCCCGACCAGCGCATTGAGCAGTGTGGACTTGCCGACGTTGGTGCGGCCGACGAGCACGGCGAAACCGGATTTGAGAGTGGGTGGCTGAATCACCGCGCCAGTCTACCAAAAGAATCCTAAGCTGGTAACTATGATTTACGATTGGTTTGGGAAGATTTTCTAGTTGCGAAATCGGCGAGTTGCTTCACATTGGATCGCATGACATGGAAGGCAAAACTTGGTTCGCAGATTCCGGCCGAGCTCGGCAAGGAAATTGATGTTTTTGAGACGCAGATGGAACTGCGCAAACTGGGCAAGATCGACGAGAAACTTTTCGCAGAAACGCGCCTGCGCCGCGGGGCGTATGGCCAGCGGTACGATAACGCCCAACGGTTCGACGGTTTCAAGACGCAGCGGTTGACCTATCCGCACGCCGGGTTGACCAAAGGGCCGGACACCGCGTGGGATGCGCCGGGGATGCAACGCATCAAGATTCCTTTTGGCGGCGTCTCCCCCGAACAACTGGAGGTCCTGGCGGATATTGCCGAAGAATATGCCGATGGTATTTTGCACATCACCACCCGGCAAGACTTTCAACTGCATTTCGTCCACATCGAGGACACCCCGGCCAGCATGCGCCGGCTGGCGGCGGTCGGGATCACGACCCGCGAAGCGTGCGGCAACTCCGTCCGCAACGTGACTGCCTGCCCGATCGCGGGGGTCTGTCGAACGGAGGCGTTTGACGTGACGCCGTATGCCAAGGCGCTGGCGGGCTTCCTGCTTGGCCATCCGGATACGCAGGATTTTGGGCGGAAATTCAAAATCGCGTTCTCGGGCTGCGAATGTGAGGCGTGTGGGCTGGTCTATATGCACGATATGGGCGCGCTGGCCCAGGTCCGGAATGGCCAGCGTGGGTTTAAGCTGTTTGTCGGCGGCGGCTTGGGGGCGGTGCCGTATCAAGCCAAGGTGTTTGCCGAATTCGTGCCAGTGGAAGAATTGTTTCCGGTGGCACAAGCCATGGCCCGCGTGTTCGCGCGCCTGGGCGAAAAACAAAATCGGGCCCGGGCCCGAATCAAGTTCCTGATCGACAAACTCGGAGTCGAGGAGTTCCAGCGCTTGGTGGCCGCGGAACGGAAAATTTTAGCGACGGATGCACGATGGACGGCCTATTTGCCGGGCGCTGCCGCTTATCAAGAGAATCCACTCAAGCCTGGTCGACAACTCACGGGAAAGCCGACCGACGGCTTGGCGGCCTGGCTGGAAACGAACGTCTACCGGCAACGCCAGACCGGTTATGCTGCCGTCACGATTGCGTGTCCCATCGGCGACATTACGGCCCAGCAGGCCCGGCAACTGGCGGATCTTGCGCGGAAATATTGCGGCGGTCATGTCCGGACGACCGTGGAACAAAATCTTGTCTTCCGCTGGGTCAGCGAAGCCGACCTGCCGGAGCTGTACCGGGGATTGCAAGCAATTGGCCTGAATGAATACGGGGCCGGGACAATTCTCGATGTCACTGCCTGTCCGGGGACCGACACGTGCAAGCTCGGGATTGCGTCATCCCGCGGGCTGGCGCGCGAGTTGCGGGCGCGACTCGCTGGAAAATTTTTCACACTGGATGCCGCCGTCAAGGGGCTCCGGATCAAAATGAGCGGCTGCTTTAATTCCTGTGGTCAACATCACATCGCCGACATTGGCTTTTACGGCAACACTCGCACCATCGGCAACCGAAAGGTGCCGCACTTCCAGGTGTTGTTGGGGGGGCGCTGGCGCAACAATGCCGGCAGTTACGGCCTGGCGATTGGCAGCGTGCCGGCCAAGAACGTTCCGGCGGTGGTGGAACGTATTACCGAACGCTACGTGCGCGACCGGCAGGGAACGGAAGAGTTCCAAGATTTCATTGCCCGCATCGGCAAGGCCGAATCGCGGCGGATGATTGAGGATTTGATGCCCGTGCCGGCGTACGAGAAAGATCCGGATTTTTATCGCGATTGGGGCGACCCGCGGGAATTTAGTCTGGGAGACATGGGGATGGGCGAATGCGCCGGGGAAGTGGTGTCGGCGTTGCAGTTTGAATTGGCGGCAGCGGAACGGTTGAATTTTGAAGCGCAACTGGCCCATGAAGCGGGCGACTTTGCCAAGGCGGACGAATTGGCCTATGGCTCGATGTTGCAAGCGGCCCGCGGGTTGGTGCATGAGCAGTGGCAGGATGTGCCGGCCGACCCGGCCACGGTTGTGCGGGAATTCCGGACGCGGTTCAGTGCGGCTTCGCTGTTTAGCGGACCGCTGGCAGCCTATCTGTTTCAGCGGCACGATCAGCCGCCGGTTGCTCCGACGCGGGAAGCGGCGCATCGGCTCATTGAAGAAGCCCAATTGTTTATTGAAGGCGCGCACACCTGTGGCGACAAACTCCGGCAGCAACTCGCCGCTCCCCTGAAGAAATAATCCCATGGAACCTTACAAATTCGGTATTCGTTTTCAAATCACCAACGCCGCCACCCAGCCGCTCACGGATTTCATCGCGGTGTTTCACGGCTGGATCCAACGCCAGGCGCTGGCCGGTCATTTGTTGGTGGACGTGCATGATTACAGCCATGTTCCCAACGGCCCGGGCATTCTCCTCGTGGCCCATGAGGCGAACCTGAATATTGGCGAGACTCCGCGGAGCCTCATTTATATCCGCAAGCAGCCGACTCCATTGACAGAAACTTTCGCTGCGGCACAGGCCGCCGCAAAATTACTGACCACTGAACACGGGGTGCAGTTTCAGTTCAGCCAGTTCGAGGTTTTTGCCAATGACCGCCTGCTGGCGCCCAATACCGCGGCCGGCGCGGCCCAATGGCAGGCGTTGGTGGCACAGTCGACCGGCGGCCAGGTTGTGCAACAATCCAATGATCCGCGCGAGCGGTTAACCTTCGTTGTGACGCGGCAGCCATGAGTTTGCTGCCGGCCCATCAGTCCCATCCCCGGACTTTTGCACACTTCCGATATGTCTACCCGGTGGTGTCCCGGCGCAGTCGCGGCATTTCCATCGGGCTGAACACGAATCCGAACAAGGCCTGTAACTTTGATTGCATTTATTGTCAGGTCGACCGGAGTGTGGCGCCGGCGGTTCGCTGTTTTGACCTGGCGGGAGCGGCGGCGGAATTGCGGGAGCTGGTGGAGATCGTGCAATCGGGTCGGGTGGCCCAATATCCCGATTTTGCCCAGGTACCGGCGCGGCTGCTGCGGTTGAATGATATTGCATTGAGTGGCGATGGCGAGCCGACCACGGTCCGGAATTTTTCGGCAGTGATTGAAATGGTGGTGGATTTGCAGCCGCGCGGCGTGAAACTCGTGCTGATTACCAACGCCGCCGGGTTGGATCGGGAGGATGTGCAGCGCGGACTGGCGCTGCTGGATGCACATGACGGTGAGATTTGGGCCAAGCTCGATGCCGGCACGCGCGACTATTTCCAATTGGTCAATCGCACCGGGATTTCTCTCCAGCGAATTTTGCGCAACATTACCGCGACCGCACAAGTGCGGCCGGTGGTCATTCAAAGCTTGTTCCTCAAGATCAACGGCCAGGGGCCGAGTGTGGCGGAGGTGGCGGCGTACTGTGACCGGCTCAGCGCGATCGATGCCGCGGGCGGGAAAATTAAGCTGGTGCAAGTCGGCACGCTGGCACGGCGGGCGTTGACGGTGGTGGACGGCGTCCCGGCCTGGCAGTTCGTCACTGCGTTAACGGCGGCCGAGGTGGATGCGCTCGCCGATTGTGTGCAGCAGCGGACGGGCTTGCCGACCGAAGGTTTTTACGGGTCCGCGTAGCGACCATTTTCTTGTTGCGGACTTTGCGCCGGTTGGATAAAACGTGCCGCACGCCGTCAGTAGCGGCCCGACTGGGAAATCACTTATGAGTCATTACAGCCTTCACAATCACGGTATTTTACAACCCGGCACTGTCCACTGGAATCTTTCCGTGGCGCAATTGGTGGAGGAAGCGGTCCGCCGCAGCGAAGGCTCGTTGACGGCCAGCGGCGCGCTGAATGCGTTGACCGGGAAACGCACTGGTCGGTCGCCCCGCGATAAATGGGTGGTCGACGAAGCCTCGTCGCGGGAGAGAATTTGGTGGGGCAAGGTGAACCAGCCCATCGCGGAGCCGGATTATCTCGGTCTCCGGCAGGAAGTGTTGAATTATTTAAAGGGGCGCGACCTGTTTGTGGTTGATGCGCTGGCGGGTGCCGATCCCCGGTATCAGATGCCGGTGCGATTCATCACGGAGTATGCGTGGCACAGTTTGTTCGTGAAACAACTTTTCCGCAAAGCCACGCCCGAGCAATTGAAAACCCAGGTGCCGGAGTGGACGGTGATCAATGCCTGCAAGTTCATTCCCGATCCCAAGAAGTACAAACTCAACAGCGAAGTGTTTGTCATCATGGATTTCGCCCGGCGGACGGTGCTGATTGGCGGAACGCAGTATGCCGGTGAAATGAAGAAGAGCATTTTCAGCGTGCTCAACTACGTGTTGCCGCTGAAAGGCGTTTTGCCCATGCACTGTTCGGCCAATATTGGCAAGGAAGGTGATACGGCGATTTTCTTTGGGCTCAGCGGCACCGGCAAGACGACGCTCTCGGCGGACCCGAACCGCGGGCTGATTGGTGATGATGAACACGGCTGGAGCGATCAGGGCGTGTTTAATTTTGAAGGCGGTTGCTACGCGAAGTGCATCAAGCTGACCAAGGAACGCGAACCGCTGATCTGGGGGGCGGTCCGGTTTGGGGCGGTCATCGAAAACGTCGTCGTCGATCCCGTCACGCGGGAGCCGGATTATTTCAGCGATGCGATCACCGAAAATACCCGGTGCGCTTATCCGCTGGATTTCATTAGCAATGCCGTTCCGGGGGGGATGGGCGGCCATCCCAAAGCGATTGTTTTTTTGGCGTGTGATGCGTTTGGCGTTTTGCCGCCCATTGCGCGGCTCAACCCGGCGCAGGCGATGTATCATTTCATGGCAGGCTACACGGCCGCCTTGGCGGGCACCGAAGCCAACCTGGGGAAAGATCCGACGCCGACTTTTTCGACCTGTTTCGGCGCGCCGTTCCTGCCGTTGCCGCCGGAGACCTATGCCGAGATGCTGGCAGAAAAAATGCGGAAACATGCCGTGCCGTGTTACCTCCTCAATACCGGTTGGGTAGGCGATGCGTTCGGCCATGGCCCGCGGATTCCGCTGTGGATGAACCGCCATGCCGTCACGCATGTGCTCGATGGCACCTTGGATCGCGCTGAATTCCGGAAAGATCCGGTGTTTGGCTATGAAATTCCGAAGGCGTTGCCGGAAATGCCGGCCGAACAGCTCGATCCGCGTCACACGGCCAAAGACAAGGCGGACTATGATCGGCGCGCAAAAGATCTGGCGGCCAAGTTCATCAAGAATTTTGAACAATATCCCAGCGCCAGCGCAGAGATCCGGGCGGCCGGCCCGCACCGCTGACCGGAACGGCTTGCCGGGACGGCATGTTTCCGGTAAAGTGGCCGGTATGCGAAGCTTTTTACTTGTTTTGGCGGTCACAGGCCTGCTGAGCCTGGCTGCGCGTGCCAGCACTCCCGAAATTGTGGATGGCATCGCGGCGATCGTTAACAGCAATGTCATCACCTATAGCGACATCCGCGAGTATACCCGGCCGCTGCTGAATCAACTGAGTCGCAACTACACGGGCCGGGAGCTGGTTGAAAAAATCAAAGCGGCCCAAATGGATGCGCTGAACAATCTGATTGATCGCCATCTGATCCTGCAGGATTTCAAAGGCAAAGGCTTTAGCTTTCCGGAATCGGTTGTGGACGAGCAGTTGAACACCACCATCGTCAATGAGTTTGGCGGCGACCGGGCCGCGCTCATCAAGACCCTGGAAGCCGAGAACATGACCCTGGCGAAATACCGGGACCAGTTGCGGGACCGGACCATTGTGCAGGCCATGCGCAGTCGAAAAACGCAAAATGAAGTGGTGGTCTCGCCGCATAAAATTGAAGCGTATTATCAGGCGCACCTCAGCGATTACAAAGTGGATGCCCAGGTCAAACTCCGGATGATTACGATTAAGAAACCGGCGGGAACCACTCCGGAAGACGTCCGCCGCAAAGCCGCCGAGGAGATTTTGGCGAAACTTGAAACGGGCGCCAGCTTTGATAGCCTGGCAAAATCGTATTCCGAAGGCAAAGAGGGCCATCAGGGGGGCGACTGGGGCTGGGTTGGCCGTGACGAACTCCGGAAGGAACTCAGCGAACCCGCGTTCCTGCTCAAGCCCGGTGCGCACAGTCGATTGATCGAAACGACGGACGGTTATTATATTGTGCAGGTGGACGACGTCAAAGCCGCCCACACCAAACCACTGGCTGAAGTCCGGGACGTAATTGAGAAGAATCTGCTTCAAGAACAGCGCGCGAAAATGGAGCAGGAATGGGTGAAACAATTGCGCGCCAAAGCGTTTATTCGACTGTTTTGATCCGCCGGTAGAGCGGCTTGGCGCGCCGGCAGGTCCGACTGACAAACTTATGAAACCGCGCATTGGAATCACGTTGGGTGACCCGGCCGGCATCGGCCCTGAAGTTGTGATGAAGGCGCTCGATTCGGGCAAGCTCGACCGGCGGTACGACTACGAAATCATTGGCAACCCCCGCGCCCCGCGCCGCGATGCCCGGAAATGGATTGTGAGCGGGGCCAAACGCTGTCTGGCAGGCGAGTTGGCCGCCCTGGTGACGGGCCCGATCATCAAGGAGATTGTTGAGCCCTGGCCCGGGCAGACGGAGTTGCTCGCCAACCTGGCGGGCACGCAGAAATTCGCGATGCTCTTGGCCGCCGGAAATTTGCGGGTGGCGCTGGTGACAACACACCAACCGGTCAGCAAGATTGCGGGTCTCATCACACGAAAAAAGATTGTCGAAGTGGTCGAATTGACCCGGGCGTTTTGTCAGCAACTCGGCATCCGCAAACCGCGCATCGCGGTCGCCGGTTTGAATCCGCACGCGGGCGAAGGTGGCCTGCTGGGACACGAGGAACAACGCATAATCGCCCCGGCGGTTAAACAGGCGAAGGCCCTGGGTCCCTGTTCGGCAGACACGGTGTTCTATCGGGCGTTGCATGGCGAATTTGATGCGGTTGTGGCGATGTACCATGATCAGGGCTTGGGTCCGTTCAAGCTGGTGGCATTCGATACGGGGGTGAATGTTACCCTCGGGTTACCCTTTGTCCGCACGTCGCCGGACCACGGCACCGCCATGGATATTGCGGGAAAGAACATTGCCCGTCCGGAAGGAATGATTGCGGCAATCAATCTCGCCGCCAAGCTCGCCAAACGGCCCCGCAAGAAATAGGTGATCTACGGACGGCAAGAACGGTTGGCTGGGTGCGGATTTGCCTTGGAACAGCCACGATCTACTTCTTCTGAGCCGGAGCCATACAGTTGAAACCGGCCCGTTTATGGGCTGCGGCCGTAGTGGGACAGGCGTCCCGCCTGTCTCCGTCTCGGCGATCCGGCTCACCGTAGAGTGAAATATTCTGATGCGGTCCACTGACTTCAATACGGCTGTCCAACGGACAGACGAGACGCCAGTTCCACTATTTTTAAAACACGCTCTGAGAAATTTCGTGAGAAGCTTTTTGCATTTTTATTGCCCGGCGTGAGATAGTTGGCGCATGACGCTGACCGAAGTCCGGCAACGATTGGGGGAGTTGGATCTTCGTCCGAGCAAGGCGCTCGGACAGAATTTTCTGATCGATGGCAACATTCTCGACATGATCATTCGGGAAGCCGATCTCCGGTCGACCGAAACGGTGCTTGAAATCGGGCCGGGTCTGGGGGCGCTGACCCACAAGTTGGTCGACCGGGCGGCGGCGGTGATCGCCATCGAGAAAGACACGCGCCTGGCGGAGTACATCCGGCAACACTATCCGGAGGTTAATTTAATTACCGGTGATGCGGTCAAAGTGCCGCTACCGGCCTGCGATAAAGTGGTGGCGAACCTGCCGTACAGTATTTCAACCCCAATTTTGGAGCGCTTTGTCGAGGGCGAGCAGCCGCCGCGCCGGCTGGTGTTGACCGTGCAGCGTGAAGTTGGCCAGCGGCTGGCGGCGGTCCCCCGGCACAAGGATTACGGGGCGCTGACATTGTTCACCCAACTCCGCTATCACGTCACCATCGTTCATATTGTTTCGCCGACCTGTTTTTATCCTGCGCCGAATGTGGCCAGCGCGATCATTGCGTTGGACCGGCGCGATCCCCGGGTTCAGCTTGAGCCGGGCGCGCCGTTTCACGCGTTGGTGCGGCTCGGGTTCCAGCAGCGGCGTAAAATGCTGCGCAAACTGCTGGGAAACCATGAATTGGTGGATGCGACGCTGCCGACGCTCAATCTCCCGGTCACCGCCCGTGCCGAAGAATTGAGCTTGGAGCAATGGATTACACTGGCCAACGAGTACCAGCGGCTGGCAGGAGATTTGCCGGCGGGCTCCGAAGTGTGCTAAATAGCGCCCATTGAAATCGCAACCGATCCAATTTGTATTGGCCATCGATCCCGGTGGCACAAAATGTGACGCCCTGTTGGTGGCAGCCGATGGCACGCTCGTGAAGCATTGTCGGCTGCGCGATTGGGCGACCGGTGGCCGGCATCCGCAGATCGTGTGCCGGGCAATTCAGAAAGTATTGGCTGGCCGTAATCCAGTACCGTTACGGATTGTGGGGATTTCACGACGAGCGGCCCGAAGATTTTTACCACAACCCTGGCGTAAACTGACGACGTCAATGACGGGGGGGGAGCTGTTGTCGGCATTGGCGGCAGCCGGATATTCGTATGGGCTGGTGGTCATTGCGGGAACTGGGGCGCGAGTGGCGGTGCGAACCAAGCTGGGGCGGGTGGCCTCGGTGGATGCTCTCGGTCCGGTCTTAGGGGATGGGGGGAGCGGATATTACATTGGACGGGAAGCCTTACGGGCGGTGGCGCGGGCGATTCAATTGCGATGTCCCAGCACGCGTCTCCGCCGGCGAATTTTAAAGGCGTGTGGCTGCCGGGACCTTGGGGATTTGATTCTCTTCAGCCTGGAGCCCCGGGATCGGTCTCTGATTGCGTCGCTGGCGAAAATTGTGGACGAGGAGGCGCGGGCGGGTGATCGGTTGGCGCGGCGGCTGCTCCTCGACGGCGCAACGATGCTTGTGAGCACCGTGCGCGATCTGGTCGAAAAACTGAGGATTGCGGGTGACGAATTTCCAGTGGTCGGAGCGGGGAGTGTCGCGGTCCATTCGGATATTTATTGGCGCGAATTTTGTCGGCAGCTCCGGGTGATTCTCCCCTGCTGCAAACCGGTTCGTGTGCCTTTGCCGCCGGTGGCTGGCATGGCGGCGCTCGGATTAGGAAGTGCGGCCGCCACCGCAAAACTATTTGCAAAACTACAACAGAAAGAAATGAAAATATGATCCCTACGAAATACCTGGCCGCCGTCCGTGCAGTATTAACGCACTTGGAAAATTCACAACTGCCTGCAATCGAGCGAGCGGCGGACCATGTGGTGCACGCGCTTGAAAACAACGGGGTAATTTACTGTTGGGAAATCGGCCATGGGATTCAGGGGGACTTCATCCACCGGGCGGGCGGGTTGGCCGCAATTCAACATTTCCATTGTCGGCTGGATCTGGCTGATAAATCACCAGCTGTGCAGGCTCGTGCCAATCCAAATCGCGATTTGGAATCAATTCGGTTTGGATTGCAAACCAGTAACTTGCGATCGGGAGATGTTCTGATGTTAGGTTCGGTTTCTGGCAAAAATCGGGTCCCGGTGGAACTTGCCATTGCCTGCCGGGAGCGGGGGGTAAAAACAATTGGTCTGACATCATTGGCCTACACCCAGCAAGTGGAGTCATTACATCCATCCGGCAAGAAGCTCTGCGACGTTGTGGATGTGGTTCTCGACAATGGCGCGCCCTACGGGGATGCTGCCGTGGAAATTCCGGGCTACAATCACAAGCTATTGCCGGTATCGGGGGTGGCGTGTGCGGTGATTGGGCACATGCTCTGGGGTCGGGTGATGGAAAAGATGGCTGAAAATGGCAAGCCGGCGACCGTGTTTCAAAGTGTAAATCGACCGACCGGCGTTGCGGATCTGCAACAAGCCGAAAAACAATATAACGAGCGAGGCTACTGAAATGTCTGCACAAGCCTATCTCCGAAGCGCGGCGGCGGCAGTCCAAGATCTTGACCTGGCTGGGATTGAACGGGCGGCCGGGGTATTCGCTGACGCGATTGTGGCGGGAAAAAGTCTATTTGCATTTGGCGCATCGCATTCGTTCATGCTTGTGGAAGAGATGGTCTATCGGACAGGTGGATTGATGTTGGTCAATCCAATCTATCCACACGGGATGAATTTGAGCGTCAAGCCGTTGCCAATGACATCAAAAATCGAGAGGGTGGTTGGCCTGGGAACAGAATTGTTAGCAAACTCGCCCGCGCGACCCGGCGATGTCCTCCTGCTGGTTTCGACCTCGGGTCGGAATGCTGTGACGATCGATATGGCGATTCTCGCACGTGAATTAAAGATTCAAACGATTGCGATAACCGCGCTGGCGTATACGGAATCTGTGACAAGTCGACATCCATCTGGCAAGCGGTTGGCTGACGTGTGCGACCTCGTAATCGACAATGGAGCCCCGTACGGGGATGCGGTGGTGGAGATTCCGGGTTTTGCTCACAAAGTTGGCCCACTTTCTTCAGTGACTGGCTGTGCAATTGTCAATGCGCTGGCTTGCGAGACAGTTCGGCTGCTGGTTAATCGTGGCGTGACACCGCCGGTTTTTGTTAGCGCCAACACCGATCCAGGCGATGCTCACAACGCGGCCTTGCTTCACCAAAATCGCGACCGGATCCATTATCTCTGACCAGAGAATTGGCAAATTTACGCTGAAGATTTATTGCGGGTGGCGGATCGGAATTTTGTCGCGAATGGGTCGAGCCGGCGGATTGCCATTTCAGAGGCGGAATTAGTTCCGCCGGCGCCGCGCAATCACGGCCAATGCCTCGTCGCCAAATCGCTGGGCTTTCGCCGGTCCGATGCCGCGAATATTCAGCAAATCGGCCGGTGATTCCGGTAAAACGTGTGCCAGTTCTTGGAGTGTTTTGTCCGGAAAAACCAAATACGCCGGGACCCCAAGCGTGCCGGCTTTCTCCCGGCGCCACTTTTTCAGGGCCTCAAAAATTTCCCGGTCATAATCCACGACCTCTTCGGCCTGGGCGGCTTTCTTTTCCGCTCGTTTCTTCGGTTGGGTTAGCTCGGGAAGTGCGATCGGGATTATTTGCTGGCGCAGCATGACGGCCCGGCCTGATTCCGTGAGTGTTAAAGTGGGATAGGTCCCGGCGCTGACGGCGATGCAGCCGGCGCGAATCAAACTATCGAGGAGCGCCCAGACGTAATCCGAGCCTTGGGCCGCCAGCAGACCGTAGGTGGTGAGTTGATCCAGCCGGGCGTCGACGACTTCCTTCGACCGCGAACCGACCAGCGTTTGGGCAATTCGGGCCCGGCCAAACCGGCCGTTGACACGGGCGACGCAGCTCAAGGCCTTCTGGATCGTCACGATTTCGTCCGCGGTCGGGGGCCGGCTGGGACGGGTGGTCCGGGCGAGGCAATTGTCGCAAACCACGCAGTGTGGGGCCGTATCAATATCGCCGAAGTAATCGAGAATAAAGTTGTGCCGGCAGTCGTGGTGATCGGCGTAGGCAATGATTTTATGAAGCTTGGCGAGATCGCGCTGGTATTTGGCGTCCAAGCGCTCAAAGTCGATTGCCAGCTCAGCTAACGGTTTGACCGGTTCGACGATTCCGGTGGTGTAGGTGCGTTTGCCGGATTCGTAGTCGCGCTGAATGAAGCCGGCCCGTTCGAGTTGGAAGAGCGCGCTGCCGACGGCCATCTCGTTCTTGGCCGCGGGAATCTCCTCGGCAATATCGGTAATCGACATCGTGATCGGTCCGCGCCGGCACAGCCGTGTGAGCGTGTGGTAGAGGCTGGTGATGATCTCGCGTGTTGGATTCGCACCCTCGATGAAAAACTCCTGGGTCCGGACGTCGGCATAGTTGAATAAAATTTCACACCGGGCCGGTTCGCCGTCGCGGCCCGCGCGGCCGGCTTCCTGATAATACGCTTCGACGCTGCCCGGAATGTCGAAGTGAATCACGAATCGCAAATCCGCACGGTCAATGCCCATGCCAAAAGCATTCGTCGCGACTGCGACGTCGCAATCGCCGTTCATGAACTTCGTTTGCGCTTTGTTGCGTTGCTCGGGCGTCATCGCCCCATGATAAGCAATACAGGACCGGCCCAGTTCGGCCGCAACTTTTTCGACATTCTTGCGGGTTGCGCAATAGACGATGCCGGTCTTGTATTGGCGAATGATCTCGCTGATTCGGTGAAACTTGGCAGCTTTCCCTTTGACGCTGCTGACCGCGAGATGGAGATTGTGCCGTGCAAATCCAGAAACAAAAATCTGCGGCTCCGACCGGCCAAACTTGCCGAGCGCGAGTTGCTCGACGATGTCGGCGCGGACCTCCGGCGTGGCGGTGGCTGTGAGGGCGATGACCTGCGGCTGGCCCAGCTCCTTGAGCGCCCACTTTAAGCGGATATAATCGGGCCGGAAATCGTGGCCCCATTGCGAGATGCAATGCGCCTCATCGACCGCAAACAACGCGATCGACAACGGAGCGAGTGCCCGGGTAAAACGGTCGCTCTTAAATCGTTCCGGGGCGATATAGACCAGTCGGTATTCGCCCCGCTGCATGGCGGCGGTGCGGGCGTCGATCTCGGATTGACCAAGGGAGGAATTGATGAACGTGGCGGGGATTTTCTTCTCGGCGAGCGCGTCCACCTGATCCTTCATCAACGCAATCAGCGGCGAGACAACGATGGTGATTCCTTCCAGCGCGAGCGCAGGGAACTGGTAGCAGAGTGATTTGCCACCGCCGGTTGGCATGATGACCAGCGTGTCCTGCCCGCTGAGAATGGTCTCAATGACATGTTCCTGGCCTTCGAGAAATTCCCGAAACCCGAAATGTTCTTCCAGCAGGCGATGGCGTTGTGAGGTGTCGAGCACGGCGGGATTCTAAGCCTGTAAGGACGGATGTCGAGCCTCCCGTTGGCACGGCCGGCCCCGGGGTCGGCTTGTGGGCCGTAGCGCAACCGTTGGCGAGTGTAGAACAGGACGATGAAGCGAGAAATAAAAAAAAGGATGGGGTGACCGACGGGATTTGAACCCGCGACAGCCAGATCCACAATCTGGAGCTCTACCAGGCTGAGCTACGGCCACCATCCGACCATGCCGAGCGTGGACTTTAGCATTGCAAACCGAGACGGTCAAGTTATCCTGCCGCCGCGGGTGACCATGAAAAGAATTCTGTTCATATTTTTGATCCTGTAAGAACTTAGGCACTTGATGAATCGCATTCGCCTGCTTCCGGAACATGTTGCGAATCAGATTGCGGCTGGCGAAGTCGTGGAACGGCCGGCCTCCGTCGTCAAGGAGCTCGTCGAGAACGCTCTCGATGCCGATGCGCGCCGCATTACCGTCACGATCAAAGCGGGGGGGCGTTCGGCGATTGTTGTTGCGGACGATGGTTTCGGCATGAGTCGGGATGATGCATTGCTGGCGCTGGAACGGCATGCCACCAGCAAAATTGAGAAGGCGGAGGATTTGCACAGCATCCGGTCGCTCGGGTTTCGCGGTGAAGCCGTCCCGAGTATTGCCGCGGTCTCACGGTTCACGCTCACGAGCCGGGAACGCGGGGCACTCGCCGGGACACAAATTGAAATCGCCGGTGGAAAAATTCTCGCGGTCAAAGAAATCGGCACCGCCGAAGGGACGACCGTGGAGGTGCGGAATCTGTTCTTTAACCTGCCGGCGCGCCGGAAGTTTCTCCGGTCGGAATCAACCGAGACCGCCCACATTGAGCACATTGTGACGCTGTGCGCACTCGCGCATCCGGCCGTGGCGTTCCGATTGGTCGTGGATGATCGAACCCGCTTTGACCTCGCACCGGCCCTCGCGCTGACCGGCCGACTCCGGGAGCTGTACGGTCCACAACTCGTGGAACAACTGCTGCCGCTGGGAACGATTGGAGGGCGAGCCTCCCGGCGAGCCGCTTCGCCGGACGATCATTCAGAAACTGGCTCGGCGGGTGCCTTGCCCGCCACGGAAGCCGCGCCCATTCCTGTGGAAATCACTGGTTTTGTCGGCAAACCCGGAATTAGTCGAGCCGACCGGCAGCAGCAACATATTTTCGTCAACGGCCGTCCGGTGGAAAGCAAGGGGATCAACTACGCCTTGATGGAAGGTTATCATACGGGGTTGATGCGGGGGCGATTTCCGGTCACATTTCTGTTTGTTGAGATTGATCCAGAAGTCGTGGATGTGAATATTCATCCCGCCAAACGTGAGGTGCGATTCCGCGATGAGTACGCAGTCCGGCAAGCGGTCATTGACGCCGTGCGGCTCGCGTTGGCCCCCAGCGGTCCGACTTTTCAACCTGTGACCAGCACGGGCTGGCCGCAATCTTCGTCGGCTGCACTGCCGGTCCACGAAACTGATCGCAACGTTGCGGATACCCGGGGTGTGATCGACGCGGCTCCGGCGGTGCCAAACGAGGTGGAATTGCGGTTGGATGTCGGGGGCGCCCAGCCCGTCGCGGCGAAGGGAATGGTGCCAACCGCCGATGTCCAAACCGACGAGGGCCGGTGGCGAGTGCTTGGCGTGATCGGGCAGCTTTATGTATTGATCGAGTCGCCCGAGGGTCTCGTCCTGATGGACCAACACGCGGCGCACGAGCGGGTGCTGTTTGAGCGGATGCTTCGGGAACTGGCCACGGCGGAGGCCCCCTCGCAAAAGTTGTTATTGCCGATGACGCTGGAGCTGGAGGCCCGGGATGCAGACTTTTTACGCGGCAATTTAAAGACCCTTCACAAACTGGGGCTGGGCATCAGCGAGTTTGGCGAACGAACGTTTTTAATTGACGCGTTGCCGCCCTATTTTCAGTTGGTTAATCTCGCCCAGACATTCCGCGATATTGTGGACGAGCTCCGGCAAACTGGCGAGCAGGTCCACGCCCGCCGGCTGGGCGAGGATAAGATTGCGACGACCGTTTGCCGGCACGCGGTCAAGGCCCACGATCCGCTGAAAGGGGAAGAGCTGCGCGGATTGTTGGAGCAATTGCACCGGTGTGATCTGCCGTACACCTGTCCGCATGGTCGGCCGACGTTGATTCAGATCAGCTACGCCGAGTTGGAGAAAAAGTTTGGCCGGAAAGTGTAGCCGCGAGCCGGCGCACGGCTCCAAACGCCCCTTCGGTATTATCGCTCGCTGAGCCGGTCGCGGATGGTCTTCTCGACCAGCTTAATGCGGCGCGCTTTCACGGCCATGCGCCAATCGGTGCAACCGTTGAAATTGAATTTGATGAAGTTTTCACTGCAACGGCTCAGGAGACGTTGCGCGACGGTCCGGTCGCCGGCCCCCAGCTCTTCGGCGGTCAGGTTGGTTGTGAGGAACGTACCGGGCCGGTCGAGTTCATAGCGCCGTTCGATCAGTTGTTGGATCACCTGGAGCCGTTCCGGGTCGCCCTTGGGATGAATATCATCAATGAAAACGATCCGGGCCCCTTCGAGCGCCTTGATGATTTTGGCGCGCCGGTCCTTGGCCTGTTGCAGTTCGTCAAATAGATCTTCGAAGCCCAGATATAGCATGTCGGTGGGTTGATAGGCATAGTCCCGGACCCAGTGCTGCAAATACTGCATCGCCGCGGCAAAGCGTTGTTCCGGCGACAGCAGTTTTTTGAGTGAGATATCCGCCTGCATCGCCAGTTTCAGGACATCCTCCGGAGTCTGGGCCTTGGTTGCGGCCAATGGCTGCGCGGCCGCCAACACCCAGCGATTGTCATCCGTTACCGGTTGGCGGGCCCAATCGGCTTGCTGGTAGAGCGTCGTCTCGTAGATCTGGCCGATGAGGCGGACGATTTTCCTTTCCATACTCGCCAATTCTTTGTCCAGCTGCTGTTTGATGCGCAATCCAAAGGCGGCCATGATATGGGTCTTGCCGACACCGGGCGGACCGACCAGATACGCACCCAGCGTCGGCCGCAAGGCGTCCTGATCTTCACAGACCAAGGGGTCGCCGGCGAGGATCTTCCGAAAGAACTCGATGGCCTCCAGATGCACTCGCAGCGGGTTCACAATGACGCCCGGTGGGTGCTCGATCAAATCGCGCGTCTCAGCCGCGGAGAGGTCATCCAGATTGCGGGTTGTCTGCTCGAGTTGGCAATGCCGGTACCCTTCCGGGATGTCGCAAAATTGTTCCAAGTCCGCGCGCGCCTCCGTAATGAGCTCGCGGGCGATGACGGCGGCGCTGGCTTGCCCGGCCAACAGACGGTCCAGTGCCGAAACTTTGTTGGTGTTCATGGTCGGTTCGTCTTGGGTGTGCCCCACACAATTAGTATTAGCCGAAAATCAGTGGCAAGCACACGAAGTTTCACTGGGCTTAGAGTTGCCGGCAAGTGCCGGTAAGTTTCCGAGCGGCAACGCTGTCGCTGGCAATCTGCGTTTTCAAGGCGCTGATGGATTCAAACTTCTGTTCGTTGCGCAGTTTGCTGACAAAAATCACTTCGATTTCCTGACCGTAAATATCCCGGTTAAAATCGAGCAGATGGACTTCGAGTATCTGCTGATGGCTGCGTTTAGAAAACGTCGGACGGCGGCCGAGGTTTGCAATGCCGGAAAACCACTGAGTAGTGGAACGGGCGTCCCGCCCGTTTTCGGTAGGAAGCAACGGGCGGGACGCCCGTTCCACTATCCGCACCTGGCAGACATAGACGCCATCAGGTGGAAAAGCCTCGTGATGGGAATTGAGGTTGGCGGTGGGAAAGCCCAACTGACGGCCCACGCCATCCCCTTTTTCCACAGTTCCAAGAATTGAAAAAGGTCGACCCAGCATTGCGGCAGCCCGGTCCAGATTGCCGGCCTGAATATGCTGTCGGACGGCCGTCGAACTGATCATTTCCCCAGCGGCAGTCAAGACCGGTTGGATCTCGGTAACCCCGAACCCATACCGGGGGGCGAGTTGCGCCAACAGCGCCGGGCTCCCGGTCCGCTTGTGGCCAAAGTGGAATCGCGTGCCAACGGAGACATGCCGGCAGAAGGCAATTTGCGCAATAAACTCCTCCGCGGTCGTCGCCGCAAAGGCCTGGTCAAAGTGGATCAGCAGGCAGGCGTCCAGACCCTGTTGTTGGAGGAGGGCCAGCTTGTGCGGGGTGGAAGTGAGCAAGGCGGGCGCCTGATCTGGCCGCAAGACGCGAATAGGATGGGGGTCAAATGTCAGTGCGACAGCCAAACCGCCGGTCGAATGCGCTTCCTCACACGCTTGGCGGATGACGCGTTGGTGGCCGAGATGGACACCATCAAAAACACCGATGGCGAGGTCGACCGCCCGTTTTTCAGCAATCAGTTCAGCGAGTGTGCGGAAAACTTTCATCGCACCCAAAATAGCCTGTCATCCTGAACGAAGTGAAGGATCTCTCCGGTAACGATAGAGATTCCTCGACAAGTCCGAGATGGACTCGCGACTCCTGTCGGAGCTCGGAATGACAGATTTGGAAATCATTCTGCCTTCAAGAGTTTCAAAACTGGAATGATCAACGGCACGAGTTCCGTCCGTTTCAGCTTGAGCAGGTCTTCGAGTTGATGCGCGTCCTGGATGTCCAGCTTGCCGGACCGGGTGCGGCGGAGTGCGGCCAGGTGCGCGCCACAGCCAAGGAGTTCGCCAATGTCGTGGCAGAGTGTCCGAACGTAGGTGCCCTTGGTGCAGGTCACGCGAAATTCGATGCGCGGCAGATCGAGTTTTAAGATGCGGAAATCGTAAATGTGCACGAGGCGTGGTTCGCGTTCAACGGTTTTACCTTTGCGCGCGAGCTTGTAAAGCGTTTGGCCGCCAATCTTCTTGGCGCTGACCATTGGCGGGATTTGCTGGATGTCGCCCCGAAATTTGGCGATCACGGCTTCGATGTCCACTTCGGTCAGCGGCGGGACCGGTTTTTCAGTGAGGACTTTGCCGTCGGCATCCTGCGAGTCGGTCGTCACACCCAGCTGCATCGTGCCTTCGTAGGATTTATCGGCCGACATCAACCGGTCCTGCAATTTAGTGGCGCGTTCGAGGACGATCACGAGGAGGCCCGTGGCCGCCGGATCCAGGGTGCCGCAGTGGCCGACTTTGCGGAATCCGAAATGCCGACGAATATAGTCCACCACATCGTGCGACGTGAGCCGGGCCGGCTTGTCCACCAGCAGGACGCCATCAAAGGGAGTCAGTTGGGGTAGCATGTCAGATCCCGGCGGCTTGGATTGCGGCCGTGACGGCAGCCAAAACTCGAGTTTCGACATCCTGTGGCAGGCCGTTCAGGCGTGCGCCGGCGGCTTCGCGGTGGCCGCCGCCGCCAAAGTGTCGGGCAATGCTGTTGACGTCCACCAGCGGATGTTTGGAGCGAAAACTAACGCGAAACTTGCCCGGTTCGTCGAGCTCCTCAAACAGCAGGGCCACGACGACGCCCTCAATGGCGCGGGCGAAATCAATCAGGCCTTCGGTGTCTTCCCGTTTGGCACCGGAGTTGTTGAACATATCTTTTGTGAGCCAAAAATAGGCGGTGCGCTGATGATCGGTCAGTTTTAAATCGGCCAGCGCCATCTGCAGCATGCGGAGGCGCGCGTAGGGATAGCTTTCGTAAACATGCCGGGAGAGTTCGCCGACGTTGATGCCGGTCTCCACCAACTCCGCAGCGGCGCGGAGGCAGGCGGCGGTGGTGTTGCCAAACATGAACGAGCCGGTGTCCGTTGAAATGGCGGAGAACAGGCATTGGGCGATCTCAGCCGTCAGCGTGAAGCCGCCGCGTTTGATCAGGTCGAATGCGATTTGGCCGGAAGCCGGGGATTCGGTAACGATCCAATTAATCTGCGCAAATTTATCATTGCTGACGTGATGGTCGATGTTGATGAAGTGTTTCCGGCTGGCAATCTTGTCGGCGCTGGTGCCAACCCGTTGCCAGTTGGAACTGTCAATGGCAATGACCACATCAAACGCCTTGGGAGTGGCGGGCGGACGCGTAATCAATTTGGCGCCGGGCAGAAACTTGAACTTGGCCGGCACATCATCATCGTTCCAGGCTTCGACGGTCTTGCCGAGGTTCCGGAGGAGCAGGGTGAGGGCGAGCTGGGAGCCGATCGCGTCGCCGTCGGGCCGGTAATGGGTCAAAATTAAAAAAGATTGCTCCCGGCGCAGGATCGCAGCGATTTCGAGGCAGTGGTCAGTCATGGGATTCAGGCGGGTTAAGTTTGGCGAGCAAGGTTTCGATGCGCTGGGCGTGGGACTCGGTTTCATCGAGGATGAATTTCAGGCGGGGCGTGTATTTCAAGACGATGCGTTTCGCCAGCTCGTGTTGGATGTGGCCATGCCGCTGCTCGAGCAAGCTGATGACCCGTTTTTTTTGCTCCGCCGTGCCAATGACGCTCACGTAGATGCGGCCATCTTTCAGATCCGGGGCGACGGATGCCGACGTGACCGTGACGAACCCGCAGTCCGTCAAATTGAGCTCCTGCAACACCTCGCCGATTTGTTGTTTGACCAATTCCGATACGCGGGCGATACGGTGATTGCTCATTGCGGTCGGGCGCCTACAACGACGCGGCGACTTTCTCGACCGTGTAACATTCGATGATGTCACCGGTTTGATAGTCTTGGAAGTTTTCCAGTCGCAACCCGCATTCGGAGCCCGCCTTGACTTCCTTCGCATCGTCCTGGAAATGCTTGAGGCTGCCAATGCGGCCTTCGTATTGAGCGGCCCGGCGCCGCAGCAGGCGCACCCGGCCGGAGCGGGTAATGCGCCCGTCGGTGACGTAACAGCCGGCCACTTTGGGGCCATTGGAAAGTTCGAACACCTTGCGGATCTCGGCATGGCCGACAATCATTTCCTTGGCGTCCGGTTCGAGCAGGCCGGTCAGCGCTTCTTCCACCTGTTCGAGGAGCTCGTAAATGATCGTGTACAGCTTGATCTGGATGCCTTCGTGGTTGGCCATGTCCGTGACGCCACTCTCGGCTTTGACGCGGAATCCGAACAGTACGGCATGCGACGCCGTTGCCAGCAGCACATCATTTTCCGTAATGTTGCCAACAGCGGCATGGATGAGTTCCATCTCAATCTTGTCGCTCTTGAGCTTGCCCAGCGAATCGGCAATGGCCTCCAGCGAGCCTTGGACATCGGCCTTGAGAATAATGTTGAGCTTCTTCTTCTCGCCCGCACCCAGCTGGCTCATCAGATTTTCGAGACTGGTGCGCTTCGGCTCCGCGGCCGATTGCACCCGGGCTTCGAGCATGCGCTGTTCCGAGAGCTCGCGCGCCTCTTTCTCGTTCTTCATCACTGTAAATTCAGCGCCGGCTTCCGGCAAACCGGAGAGGCCGACAATCTTGACCGGAATGGACGGACCCGCCTCCTTGACGCGCTTCCCTTTGTCGTCAATTAACGCCCGAATCTTGCCGCCATGCGGCCCGACGATGATCGCATCGCCAATCTTGAGGATGCCCTGGCGGACCAACACAGTGGCGGTCGGCCCCAGGCCGGGCTCAATTTGCGCTTCGATGACATTGCCTTTGGCGATGGCCTTTGAGCTCGCGCGCAATTCGAGAATATCCGCCTGCAACAGGATCATCTCGAGCAATAAATCCAGATTCTTCTTCGATTTGGCAGACACATCCACGGTAATCGTGTCGCCGCCCCATGATTCGGGATTCAAGCCGTGTTCCTGCAACTGTTTCTTGACCCGGTCGGGATTGGCCGTCGGCAAATCGCACTTGTTGACGGCGACGATAATCGGCACCTTGGCCGCGCGGGCGTGGTTGAGCGCTTCGATGGTCTGCGGCATCACTCCATCATCTGCGCCAACCACCAGGACGACAATGTCGGTGACATTTGCGCCGCGGGAGCGCATTTTGGTGAAGGCCGCATGACCAGGGGTATCGAGGAATGAAATTTGTTTGCCGTCCGGTAAGCGGACAATACTTGCGCCAATATGCTGCGTGATTCCGCCACTCTCGTGGTCGGCGACATCGGTCTTGCGGATCGCATCGAGCAGGGAAGTCTTGCCGTGATCGACATGCCCCATCACGGTGACCACCGGTGGGCGCGGCTGTAAATCTTCGGTGTTGACGCCCGGGGGGGGCGTGGCAGCGGGCTTGGGAGTATGGATTGCGTACGCCCCGCGTTCGCGTTTTTCCAACTCAAAAACAAAACCGCTCCGCTCGCAGATTTTGCGGGCGGCATCCTCGCCAATCGTTTCGTTGAGATTGGCAAAAACATTCAGCTCCATCAAGTCCGCCAGGAGTAGATGCGGTTTCTTGCTGAGCCGTTGGGCCAGATCGCGCACCACGATCGGCGGTTTCATCGTGATGACTTTTTGGCCCTGGTCGTTGACGGTGAAAAGGGGGCCGGTAAACGCGGCGGGAGGGGCGACCGGCGGTCGCGGTGGCGGCGGTTTGACCACTGGCTTGGGCGGCGGCGTTACGACAACCGGAGCCGGTTTGGGAGCCGGGGCCGGTGCGGGCACGGGGGCCGGTGTGGCCTTGGCCGGTCGTGACGGAGTCGAGCGTTGATAAGTGAAATTAGCGGGTGCCGGAACGAGCGGTTTTGGCAACGGACGAAAATAAGGGGACGTGCTGACGGCTGGCTTTTCCGGGGCTGGAACGCTGGCGGGTGCAGCCGGTGCCGGCGCGGTCGGGGCTGGTGCGACTGGCGTCGGCGTAGCAGGTGGCGGGGCAACGGGCGGCACAACGACCGGCGGAGCGGCGACGACCGGTGGAGCCGGTGGCACGACGACGACGGGCGGTGGTTCCGGTTGGACGGGGGACGGCGGTGCGGGCGGAGCCGGTGGGGCCGGCACGTAGCCGTATTCCTTCTCAATGGCTTCCGCGGAAATGTTGTCAACAGTGCTGGAGGCGCTCTTGACCGGGTAGTTCATGGTCTTGAGCTTTTCGATCATCTCCTTGCTGGAGAGACCGCAGCGTTTGGCCAGATCGTGAACGCGGATACTCATTCGGGTGTGGGCTCGCTTCCAGTCGCCGCTTCACGCCGTTCCTGTTCGGCAATGGCCGCCTTGAAAACGATCGTGGCTTTGTCGGCGCCAACAATCTCAGTTAAATCTGCCTCATCAACGCTGAGCAGCCCTTCCAGGGTGTGAAACCCGGATTTTACCAGTAACTGCGCAACTTCCGCATCGACACCGGGAATCGCTGACAGTTCTTTGACAGCCCGGGCGACTTTGCCATCAAAGCCGAGCTCGGCGGTTTCTTCCTTCTCAATATCAATATGCCAACCCGTCAGTTTCGAGGTCAACCGGGCGTTTTGGCCTTTTTTGCCAATCGCCAGCGAGAGCTGGTCGGAATCGACAATAATCCGCACGGAATGCCGCACTTCATCGAGAATGAGATTCTTGAGTTTGGCCGGCGCGAGCGCATTGGCAACAAATTGCCGAATGTTGGGATCCCAGCGGATGATGTCAATCTTCTCGCCGCTCAGTTCGCGGACGATGTTCTTGACGCGCAACCCTTTCATCCCAACGCAGGCGCCGACCGGATCGACTTTTTCATCGCGGGACCAGACGGCGATCTTGCTGCGGAAGCCGGCTTCGCGCGCAATGCCTTTGATCTCGACGGTTTTATCGGCAATCTCGGTCACTTCCAATGCGAATAGCTTTTTGACGAAATCGGGATGGCTGCGGGAAAGGACAATGTCCGTCCCGTGGCCGGATTCGTCCACCGAAAGGACGAAGGCGCGGATCCGGTCACCCGCCTGGTATTCCTCCGTGGGAACACGTTCCCGGCTGGGCATGACGGCTTCCAGCCGGCCGAGATCAACAATGACGTCGCTCCGCTCGAACCGGCGGACCGTGCCGGCAAGGATATCGCCCGACCGGCCTTTGAACTCCTCAAAAATCATGTTCTTTTCAACCTGCCGGATTTTTTGAAGCATCGCCTGCTTGGCGGTCTGCGCGGCAATGCGGCCAAAATTAGCCGGGGTGACTTCGACGTCAAAGCCTTCGCCAAGTTGGGCGTCCGGTTTGCGTTTGCGAGCGTCGACGAGCGAGACTTCGTCGTGTTTATTCACGACGGTTTCGACGATCAGCAAAGTCGCAATTGCGCTGATGGCGCCAGTTTTGCGGTCGATTTCAATCCGCAGTTCGCGGGCGGGGCCCACTGACTTTTTGGATGCCTGCAACAAAGCTTCTTCGACCGCTTTGAGCAAGATTTCCTTGTCAATGCCCTTCTCGCGCTGCAAATATTCTAAAACTGCTATTAGTTCGCCGTTCATGCGTTTCTACCCGTCTGGCGGGCTGTTTAAGGGAACAAAAAAGTGGGTTTTTTGACCCACTTAAGCACCCGCCGCCAAAATCAACTAATCGAACTATAGGCAAAGCGTTAGGCTTGGTCAAGCCTTTAGTCAGTTTTCCCGATATTTGGCGCAGCATGGTGCTGTCGCCACCCGATGGCGTGCCTCCCTCCGCAAATGGAGGGCGAGCCTCCCGGCGAGCCGTCCGCGAATCGCCATCAACCACCAGGGGGCCCGATGTCCCCATCCGGTCCCAACGCGCCCCGGTGATTTGACAGCTTCGCCGGTAATGGTAGTATGCGTAGCATTGATATGGGGCGCAAATCTTTCAACGATCTCAGTCTGCGAAAACTCACCGGGAGTTCGTGGGGTGGCGGGTTTAGTTCTATTTCAGAATTAACCCCTGCGGCGCAAGATGATGCCCGCTGCGCTTCGAAGTAACTCCGGTGCTTCGTGAATAAATCATTCGCTCACTTCCTCAGCCTGTCGCCCCGATTCGGGGCCGTTTTGCTCTGGCTGACTGTCTGGACCGGCGGATGCGGCCCCGCTGGGGTGAAATCGTATACCGTCCCCAAAGAATCGGCGGCCCAGGCGATGCCGGCGGCGATGCCCGCGAGCGCTCCCGATCTTGCTGCGCCGGTGGCCGGACCACCGTTGAAATGGAAAACGCCCGCGGGTTGGCAGGAAATTCCGCCCGGCACGATGCGGGTGGCGTCGTTCAAGGTGGCCGGCGCGGACGGCAAGCAAGCGGACGTGAGTGTCATTCCACTGCCCGGTGGTGCCGGTGGCGATTTTAGCAATGTGAATCGGTGGCGGGGACAGGTTGGCTTGGCTCCGGTGGATGAGGTGGAATTGGCGAAATTGGCTCAATCCGTGACGGTGGCAGGGCAGCCGGCGGCGTTGTATGAACAAGCGGGTGACGCCATTCGGATTCTGGCTGTGATCCAACATCGGGAGGGTACGGCGTGGTTTTTCAAGATGACCGGCGACAGTCAGGTGGTGGCCCAGAGCAAGCCGGCGTTTGTGGATTTTCTTCAATCCGTCCAATTTATAAGCGGGGCAATTCCGTCGGCGCATTCACCAGCAGCCCCCGGCGAGTTACCGGCCGGCCACCCGGATCTTTCTGGCGCCCGTGCGGCGGCCAGTCCCACTGTTTTGTCGAACGAGGGCAAGCCAAGCTGGACTGTCCCGGCGGGATGGCAAGAAGTCTCCGGTGGCCAGTTCCTCATCGCGAAATTCATCATTGCGGGAGCCGACAATGCCCAGGCAGCCGTGAATGTGAGCTCTTCGGCTGGCAATGGCGGCGGTCTGGCAGCGAACGTGAATCGTTGGCGGAAACAATTGGGACTCAGCGAACTCGCCGGTGACGAACTGGCGAAATCGGTGCAATCGATTACGACGGCAGCAGGTCCGGCCACGCTGGTCGAAATGGCGGGGACCGATGCGCGGACCAGCCAGCCGGCGGCGCTTGTTGGAATCATGGTACTGCGGCCGGAGCAGGCGTGGTTTTTTAAGTTGATGGGGGCCCCGGCGGTTGTGAATACCCAGAAGGATCGGTTGATCGAGTTTGTTCGTGGGGTAAAATACTAACATGCTGGACCGGCTTGCCAGATTCTTCACTTCGCTACGGCTGACCGTTGCTTTGTTGGCGTGCGGGTTGGTGTTGGTGTTTTGGGGGACGATGGCACAGGTCCAGGTCGGCTTGTACCAGGCCCAGAATGAATTCTTTCGGAGCTTTTTTATTTATTGGTCCCCGTCCGAAACGGGATTGAGGATCCCGATTTTTCCAGGTGGTTATTTAATTGGCGGGATGCTGCTGGCCAATCTGGTGGTCTACAATTTTCAGTTTGATCGGCCCGGCAAACGTAACTTTGGCCTGGTGCTGATTCATATCGGGGTCGGGTTGTTGCTGATCGGCCAATTGTTGACCGATGTTTTCTCGACGGAAAGCATGCTGCATCTGCGCAATGCAGAAACGAAGAACTACTCCGAGTCATCGACGCATTTTGAGCTGGCCATCGTGGATAAAACGGATTCGGCGACCGATCAGGTGGTGGCCATTCCGGCGGAACAACTCCAACGGCATGGGGTGATTCGCCACGCCAGCCTGCCATTTACCGTCCAGGTGCAAACCTTTTACGGCAACTCGGTGCTGGCGGAAAAACAGCAGGCCGGGTTTGCCCAGATCAACGTCTCGGCTGGTTTTGGTGCCGGCGCGTGGTGGCGGGAACTGCCCAAGGAAGCCGCCATGGATCGCCGCGACCTGCCCTCCGGGATTGTGGAACTGCTCACCCCCCAAGGGTCGCTGGGAACCTTTCTCGTATCGGCCCATCTCAACCAGCCGCAGGAGTTCGACTGCAATGGGCGGCACTACGAATTGCTGTTGCGCCTCGAACGCTTCTACAAACCATTCAAGCTGCATCTCGTCGAGTTCCGGCACGACAAATATCCGGGCACGGACATTCCCAAAAACTTTTCCAGCCGCGTCCGTGTGCAGCGGCCGGAGACTGGCGAAGATCGGGAAGTTCTGATTTATATGAACAACCCGTTGCGCTACGACGGCGACACCTATTATCAGGCGAGCTTTGACCCCGACAATCACGGGACGATCTTGCAGGTGGTTCACAACCCCAGCTGGCTGACGCCCTATTTCTCTTGTGTGCTGGTGGGGGTGGGGCTGCTCGTGCAATTCCTGCGCCATCTCATCGAGTTTGCGACGAACCGCAAGGCCTCATGAAATTTCTCCTCAAGCTACTCCCGTGGTTCTTTCTCGGTTTGTTTGCCACAGAGATTGGCGTGGTCCTGTTGCCGAAACCGGAGGGGAAATTCCACACGGCGGAATTTGGGCGCCTGCCGGTCCTGCTCAATGGGCGGATTCAACCCCTGGATTCCGTTGCGCGGAACTCGCTGTTGCAAATCCGCAGCACCGGGGATGTGCCGCTCGCGGAAGTGCCGGCCTGGAAATTTTGGCAGCATCCGCCCAAGTTGAAATCCACCGCCTGGCTGCTGGAGGTGTTCTTCCGGGCCGATGTGGCCGATACGCGTCCGATTTTCCTGATTCACCATCCGGATCTGATCAGCGAACTCAAACTCGGCGAAAAGGGCGTGGAGAAATCCGGCCTGCGCTATTACACTTTTACAGAACTGGTACCGGTCTTGAATGAAATTTCTGAGCAGGGCCGCAAAGCGGCGAGCGTCGAGGACGCTCAGCGGACCACCTATCAAAAGCAGGTATTGAAACTTGCCAGCGCGATTGGTCTGTATCAACAGCTCAAGAATAGCATCCAACCCGAAAGCACAGCCAACTTTTCCGAAATGCGCGCGGATTACCAGGCGGCCTTGCCGTTGGGAATGGCCGCGGCGCGTGCGCAGCAAGCGGGTGGAAAAGTCGACGATGGCGCACTCCGCAAGCTCGCGGTTCTGGCGCAGCAGTTTGAAGGGGTTGCGAAGGAGGCCTTGCCCTTGGCGGTTCCGCCCGCAGATCCCGCTGATCCAACCGCCTGGGTGAATGTCGGCGCAAGCTTGTTGCACGCCGTGCGCGATGGGACGATTCACCCGGCCGTCACCTTTTTCGCCCGCATGGCAACCGCGTATGGCCAGGACGATGCGGCCGGATTCAACAGCGCAGTCGCCGGCTACAAGAATTGGCTGGCCCCAAATTTTGCGCGCGAACTCGCGAAAGGCCGGTCGGAATTTTATTTCAACCAGATCAAAATATTTCTGCACGCGACCATTATTTATATTTTCGCGTTTGTGCTGGCCGGTGCGGCCTTGCTGACCTTTGGCCCGGCCCCCCAATTTTCCGAAGCGTTCCGCCGGTCGGCCTATTACCTCATTGGGCTGGCGTTTGTTGTGCATACCTTCGGTCTGATTTTTCGCATGGTGCTGGAAGGTCGTCCGCCGGTTACCAATCTGTATTCCTCTGCCATCTTCATTGGTTGGGGCGCGTGCGCGCTTGGCTGGGTTCTGGAACGTGTTTACAAAATCGGTCTGGGGAGTGCCGTGGCCGGGTTGGCCGGCTTTGTGACGTTGCTCATTGCCCATAACCTGGCCCTTGGCGGAGACACGATGGAAATGCTCCGTGCCGTTCTCGATACGAACTTCTGGCTGGCCACGCACGTTGTGACGGTGACTCTCGGTTATGCCTCCACGTTTGTGGCCGGCACGTTGGCGATGGCGTACGTTTTCCTGGGTGTTTTTACACCACTGCTCCGGACAAAAGTTGGCACAGACAAGACGGGCACGCTGGGGGAAGCCCTGGCCAAGATGGTCTATGCCATTGTTTGTTTTGCAACATTGTTCAGCTTTATCGGGACCGTGCTCGGCGGGATCTGGGCCGACCAATCCTGGGGCCGCTTCTGGGGCTGGGATCCGAAGGAAAATGGCGCGTTGCTGATTGTCATCTGGAATTCGCTCATCCTGCACGCCCGGTGGGGGCGAATCGTGGGCGAGCGCGGCTTGATGAATCTCGCGCTCTTCGGCAACATCGTGACCGCATTCTCATGGTTCGGCGTGAACATGCTCGGGATTGGTTTACACAGCTACGGATTCATGGATTCAGCCTTCAAATGGCTCATGTTATTTAACGCCAGTCAGGGGCTCTTCATCCTGCTCGGGCTGTTGCCGCTGCGCCTTTGGAACAGCTTTAAAAATTTAACACCAGCGTGATTCAACGGCTGAACCCTCAACCCTCGATTCTGCTGAATCCCCCTTACTACCCATCGACGCAGCCTGAAGGCTGGACACCAAACGCGCGGAACCACGAAGAAACTGAGCGTTCGGTGTCCACGCTTTAGCCCGACTTGGCGGATTCGGGCAAGCAGGTGATGAGTTTGGCCTGTTTTCCACATGTTTGTCCGAAAGGTCTTCACTACATCGGCGTGTGCGGGATGAGTTCCTTCTGCGCAGTGAGGCGCGGCGGCGGTTGCGCCGGCAACGTCAGATGCAGCCGTTCGAGGAGGAGGGCGACTTCCGGATCGGGCTGCGTGTAGCGCGGTAGGACAATCTCCCGGCCGTCGGTCGTCGGTAGATGCACGTCCACCATCGGTATGCTGCGCAGTTTCTCCAGAACCGCACGGCTGGTCAGTCCCGGCGCCAGTTCCTTCAGGCGCTGGCGCAAGGTCACGTGCAGGGCGTAGGCGTGGAAAGCCACGAAGATGTGCGCCTCGATCCGCTGTTCCAGTTGGTGCCAGAACGGGCGCAACGCCAGATCGCCCTTCAATGTCCGGAACGCTTCCTCCACCTGCACCAGACACATGTAGAGTTCCCACAGCTGCACGGGGTCGGCGTCGGGCAGGTTCGTCCGCAGCAGGTAGCGACCCTCCCGGCGGCGGACCTGCCGGAGCTTGTCGCGGTTGAGTGTGAACCGGAGTTTCCCTGCGGTCGTCACCTCGACTCGCACCAGTCGCCAGCCCGCCGGCCATTGCCGCTGCGCGGCCCCCAGCTTCATCCAGAGCCGGTCCTGCGGCAGGCGCATCGTTTGGAGTTTCTGGAGCCGGGTCCAGAGCCGTTTGAGTTGCCGGCGGCGCATCGCGCGCTCCTTGGCCACGCGATTCTGACTGCACGCCAAGACGTAGGTTTCGCCTTCGTGCACCAGCAACTTTACTTGGACGCCGTCGCGGACCGCCTGCCACGGCCGGTCCACCAGCGCGGCCTCCAGCGCGCTCAACCGCCCTTTGGGCGTGCCGACCAGATATTGAACTGGCGGATCGCTTTGGCGCATTTGTGCGAGCACCGCCTCGGTCGGGATGCCCCGGTCCATCAGCCACACGCGGCGGGCCTTCCCGTACTGGCGCTCGATCTTCCGCAGAAAGAGCCGGAGCGTCCGGTGGTCGAGCACGTTGCCCGAAAGCACTTCGTACGCCAAGGGGAAGCCGGCGGGCGTGATGACCAACGCGACGATCACTTGCGTGCAGTCCGACCGCTTGTCCCGACTGTACCCATACTTGCGTTTGTCGTGCGGATCCTCCGGTGGCGCGCTCTCGAAGTAGGAGCTGGTCAGATCGTAGAGCAACACGTCGTACGTGGCGTTGAACAGGTCCTTCCACCGCCGGGTCAGATGGTCGAAGAGCGCCCGCTTGTGGGGCAGCAGGCGGTCCAGACAGGTGTAGAGCTTGTGGATCTCGGCCAGTTCGTAGCCCGCCCCGAGCAGGTCGCCCAGGGCGCTCTTCACGTACCATTCCCGGTGCAGTCGCCACTCGCTGCCCGGGTCGATCAACCGATACACCGTCAGCGCCTGCAGGATCAGGTCCCACCGCGTCCCTTTCCGACTCGGCGGCAGTCGCGCCTGCCAGAACTGGTCCAATTCCAACTGGTCGTAGAGTGTACACGCCAGCCAGCACGCGCCCCACTGCCGTGGCCGTTCGATCCGCAACTCAGCGAGCCGGATGCGGACCACACTCGCATCGTCGACCGGCACGGCGCCATCGTCGGGAAACAGCGCCAGCGTTTGCGACCGGGGCGCGTCGGCTTCGAAAACCTCAATGGTCTTGCGCCATGCTTCGTGCTGGCTGTTGTTGATCTCGCCGAGGTACAGCAGCGGTCGCTGCACCACCCGCCCACCGCTCACGCGACGATTCTCGACCAAGCTCCAATACCGGTGAACCTTGCCATCTTTCCGTCGCTGGTTGCAGCGTAAAAACATGTCCACACCTTATCCACTACCGCACCGCGCCGACAAGGGGGTAGGTCTTCACTACACGCCGTTTCGAGTGCCGATTCTGCAAAATCGCTAGGAAATTCAGTACTCGCACCTCTGAAAAAAACTGAATTCACTCCCGAATCCGCCAAGTCGGGTTAGCGTGTCCGCAGGTTTTTTCAGCGGAATCAACCCTCAACCCTCAACATTCTTTTGGAGGGTGAGCCTCCCGGCGAACCTTTCGCTCGGCAACGCGGGTGACATACGGAGATGTACCGGCCGAAGAACGGCGGCGGGTTCGACTCCAGCTTGAAGATTACTGCGGGCGGGACACCGAAGGCATGATCTGGATCATCGACGCGCTGCGCGCCTCGGCTGGTCGCAGAATTAACCCCGCACGGATTGCGAATTGAACCGGTCAAGAGCCTTTTCTTTCACGTGTGTGGAGTTCGATTCTATCCGAGTAAGCGTCAATTTTAGACCTTTTGATGTCTGGTTCGTCGATCCAACGCAATCAATTCTCTATCAGAACTTAACATAACATTCTGTATTCGCGAATAGCGTATCTGACTTTAAACTAAACTGTTGTATAATGTTAATTTGACGTATTCTCAATTCGCGAATAGAATATGTTCTCATGAGTCTGAAACCACAGGATGTTGTTGTCCTCTTGAAGCTGATCTCCCAAGGCCGGCCATCCTCATATTCAGCTTTGGCAAGTCAGTTGTCCATGAGTGCTTCTGAAGTTCATGCAGGGATGCGACGGGCGACCGAATCGGGCTTATTGGATCCAGTGAGCAAAATGCCAATCCGAGCAACGTTGCAGGAATTTCTGCTCCATGGCCTCCGTTTTGTTTATCCACCCGAGCGCGGCCCAATTACCCGAGGCATTCCAACTGGTTACGCGGCACCGGCGCTGGCAGAACATTTTTCGCAGTCGGCAAATGAACCGCCGCCTGTCTGGCCCGATCCAGAAGGCTCCGCGAAGGGCTATGCGCTGTTTCCTCTCTATCCATCGGTGCCCAAAGCCGTCCGGCAAGATAAATTGCTGTACGAACTTTTGGCCCTGGTGGACGCAGTGCGCGAAGGTCGTGCCCGAGAGCGGGCTCTGGCTGGCGAGCAACTCAAAGCACTTCTTAAATAAGAATGAAGTCTCCCAATCTTGATGCATTAGCCAAAGTTATCCCCCATCTCAATCGGGTGGGAATAGCATTTGGAGATGTACCAGGACTTGTCACCGAATTACCTCCGCACGGATTGAGAATTGACCGGTCAACAGCCTTTCTGTCACGTGTGTGGAGTTGACCCCATCGATTTAATCCTCTCCTCAGCCGCCATCAGACTGATTTCCTCGAACTGCCGATCATCCACAGCATCTTATCAATGATGCGAATGTCGTGTGGGTACGACTCATTGTATTGTTTTCTCAGCTTATTCAACGTTCCTGTGTGTCGCTCGAAGAGATGCCTCACCATGTCGGAATAATTCAGATAGTACGCGGTAGCACCTGCGATATCCTCCACGGACTTGACACTGGGCGGAGAGCCAATTCGTGGAAATCTTGCCAGCCCATCATCAAGCACCTGCATCACAATCAAAGCACGCTCCACAAACGAATCATAAATGGCCACGGTGTCGGGATAGATGCACCAGAGCAGTTTAGAGGTTGCCGACATCCAACTGCGATTGACCTCATCGTAGAGCGCTCGGAACAACTTGGCGTACGCCGCTTGAAGAACTTTCCGGTCAGCCAGATTTGCACGCTTGTCGGCGTCCTTTGCGAATCGCAGAAACCGCATAGCTACTCTCCGTCGCTGATCGGTTGTCCTTCCCTGGAACAGATTATAGTGTGTCATCCAAGACGTGACGAGAGCGACATCAAGGCTGTTGTTCCTGAGTGCTGCCTTGACTGTTGCATCCTCAACAATGTCACGCTGCAATTGACACGCTCGCGGATAGTTGTCGGTTAGATACCTCTTAAAGCTCATCATCTCGGACATCAGCCGAATCTCCTTTCGCATCATGTTTTTCAATTTCTTCGGCGCAAGCACGCGGACGTAATTAACTAAAACTGTTTACTTTGTGGCGTTCTGGTAGGCGACTTCCAAGAGTGGAATGACCTTTTTGATTTCGTCGAGGACCAGACCGGTCTGCCACCACCTGCTGTCTTTCTTGTGACTGATGGACTTTTTCATACTATCCGGGATTTCTGCCTGGCCCATATCGAAGTCCTCACCCAGACAGAACGTAAGGTGGTGGTTTTGCTTCTTTTTCACGTGAATGCAGAAAGCATTCCGTCCGCCGGGTGTTTGAAACCTCACCGACCACTTGACATATCTTGCCCCCAAATCCCACGACTTCTCATCACAGAGCGACGTAAATGCGGCGATTGCCTTTTGAAGGTCATCTACCTGCTGCTCAGGGACATTTTGCGCTCGATACCACTGGAGATCATACGTTTCTTGTGACTCAGGCGGCCGGGGACTAATCGCTTCGACTTCAACTCGATTCGTAACAGCGTACACTTTCCCATCGGCGTCCTTGAACCGTTGAAGCTCAATGAACTCAAACTCAAACGCCGTAATGTACTGGCATAACTCGATAAGGCTCCGAGAAACCTTGGGGGCGACGATAATTACCTTGATTGCGTCGGCATCAATCTCTTCGGCGTTGATGTCTAATCCTTGTTTTTTGATTTGGTATCGTACCGTGTCGAGGTTATTCCGAATCCAGTTGGCGTACCGAAGGGTTTGTAGAAGGACTTTTTCATCCGCAACTGACTTCTTGAGCTCCACTATATCAATCTGGCCGTTCTCTGTATCAAAGGCCAGAAAGTCCATTCGCTTCTGTCCGACTTCTGTGGAGACTTGCAACTCCCGTGCGATGATTCTGATTTCGGGGCCAAGAATGCTTGGATGTGCAACAATGAAGTCCCCCATGTCGTGGACTTCATCTTCAAAAGGGTGATCTTGGATTGCGGATTTGTCGCCGACGATGATTTGAGCCATTGGTACCTTTCCGATTTTATAACTTTTTTTACCTGGTTGTGCTAGACGCCGTTGGATCGAGTAACTTGAAGGCACGGCGGTAGGAAGAAACGTCTGCAACGCTTTCGGCTGTGAGCTGGGTAAAGCGACTATGGCGGCGTAAATACCATTTGGACTTGTCATGGCATGATCGTGAAATAATAAGTGTCTTGCGGTCGGCACCAACGGCAGACTTGAGAAGGCCGATGAAGTCATCGATAGGAAAGAGAAAGATGTCACCACGGTAGCCACTGTCCTCGTCGGCATCATCACGGTCCTTGGCAAAGACAAAGCAGATGAAGAAATCACCACGCCCGGCAAGGCTGTCGAAGGCGTCGTGCTGGAAGAAACGCCACGAAGTAATATCGAAATGCTCCCGCTCCCATTTGGGGCCGCATTGATAGAGCTTGCCATACTTGACTTGGACTTCGCGATAGATGACGTGCTGCTCAACACGGCGCCGAAGAATAAAGTCAACTTTGTCCACGTCGAGAAAGCGTGAATACGGGTTCCAATCATGCTCAAAGAACTCAAACTGTGCGTAGGTCTCGCCAAGAATCTCTTGGTGACCAGCCTTCCGGCGCGTTTGAGTTAGAGTTTTGACAGATACAGATTCCTTCATTTAATCCTTTCCTTGGCCGCCATCAGCCGAATCTCCTTTCGTACCATGTCGTTCAATTCCTTAGGCACGAGCACGCGGACGTGATGCCCCCAAGCCAGCACCCAGCGCTGCACTTCAAAAAGCCCCTGCGCGGGAAATGACAGTTCAACCGCGCCATCGCGACGGCGCTTGACCTTCTGTTTCGGGTGCCAGGGTCGCTCCATGACCCAGTAGGCCATTTCGCGGTCGAACAGCAGCCGCACGGTTTCAGTCTTGTCGCCATGCGCAAACCGGCCGAAGGTCACGGACAGAAACTTTTCGGGATCGAAATCCGCCGGTACGACAAATTTCGTATCGGTTAGCTCCGCTTTTTCAATCCGGGGAATGGCGAACTGGCGGAGTTCGTTGCTCCGGTGGTCAAAAGCAAACACATACCATTCGCCTTGCAGGTTCGCCACGTGATATGGGTCAACCAGCCGGCTTTTCGATTTTGCCGCATCTGGTGACCGGTATTCAATTTGGATCGACCGCTGCGCCAGCAACCCGCGCACAACCGTCCGCCAAATCTTCTCCTCCACGGGTTTCGACGCCGGACCGGTAAATGTGAACCGGGAAAACACCAGCTCGGGTCGAATGGAAATCTTCTCCGGCATGGAATCGCAGATCTTTTGGAAGATGGCGTCGAGTTCCCTGGCGACCGGCGTGCCCTTGTATTGTTCGATGAATCGGCTGGCCAGCAACACCGCAAACAGGTCGCCCTCGCTGAGGCTCAGGGCCGGCAGAAACCAATTGCCGCTGGTGTAATAAAATCCTTTGCGAGCTTGGTCGTAGGCAATGGGGGCTTTGAGTCGGTCGCGCATGTAGTCGAAGTCGCGCTGGGCGGTCTTGACGGAGACTTCGCAGTCTTTCGCCAGCGTGAAGCAGTTGGGATACTTCTGCTGCTTTAACTCCTGATCCAATTTTAACAGCCGTTCAAACTGTAGCTTGCTGCGCTTCATTTCCATGCCCCATCTTCGGACATCCAGTCGGTCACCAGACAACCGAGCAGAATTATTTAACCTCAGTCGTTCAGTGACCGAGTCCATCCTTTAACGTGGGCGCAGGATGAATGCAAGGAACATCAGGAGCCAGATCATCAATAGCCGGCAACGGCAGGCAGCCCGGTGGGCATGTCTGCCCTACAATAAATTTGTAGGGCGCGAACGCCCGCAGGGCTGCGCGCCGCCCGTGCAAGAGATTATTAATGGTACCTCCGGCAACTTGTTTTCTACTGTAGGCCGCTTCTGCGAAGCGGCGCAATCCTTTGAGAAATCGCCGACTCGCAGAGTCGGCCTACAACATCTGACCAAAACTTTGAACTGCACGTGAATCAATCAAACAAAAGGAATCAAACATGACAATCAACCCAAATTATGATGCCGAGAATCACGAGGAGAATTTGCGCCCCAATGCGGATACGCCCGCGCGCACGGACGGGTCCACTGCGGAACTGCATGATTTCTATTACGACTCCGGGTTCGCCGCCGAACGGGCCGGTGAGTTGAATTTGGCTGTCCAGCTTTACAAACAAGCTGTCCACACTCAACCGGACTCCGCGCTGGCTTGGTACAGTTACGGCGACGCGCTGCTTGCCCTGAACCGCCCCGAGGAGGCGGTAACGGCATTGCGTAAAGCTGTTGAATTATCGCCCAAGACGCTGTTGTACCATTACGATCTTGGGTTGGCACTGTTCAACCTGGATCAGAACGAGGAAGCCAGTCGAGAATTCGCGGCCGTTGTGGCAACCGACCCGAAACTGGAGCGGGCATCATCCGGATTACAAGCGTTGGCAATGACCAATTTGGCTTTGAGCCAAGAGAAATTAGGCCTGGCTGCCGCGGGGATCGCCACTTTAACGCCGGCTTTGCAGGGCGCGGTCAATATTCTTTTCAACCTCGGCTTCCTCCATTTCCGAGCGAAACAATACGCGGGCGCGCTGCCATTCTTTGAAGCGAGCTTTTTACTTCAGCCGGACAACGAAGAAATCAATCACATGCTTGGCATTACGCTGAGCAATGTGAAACGTTCGCAGGAAGGACTGAAGTATTTGCAAACGGCTACGAAGCTCGATCCGAGCTGCTCAAGGGCCTGGTATGACCTCGGTCTTGTCTTGGCGCGGCTCCAGCAGCGTAAGCCAGCCCGGATTCACTTCCGTAAGGTGCTACGGTTGGAGCCAGGTTATGCGTGGCCATATTACGACCTGGCCTGCCTCGATGCGCTGGAGCGCAAACCCGCTGCCGCATTTCACAATCTGGAGCAGGCGGTGGCGCGCGGGTTCAACGACATCGCTTATTTGCGGCGGGACACCGATTTTCAAAGCCTGCACCGGGATGCGCGCTGGAAGGAATTGCTGGTGAAACTCGGACAGTCTGAAAAAGGAACCCGATGAACTTGGAACCCAGATTTGGTCAAAAATTCAAAATCGCGCTGGAACGCATCTTGCCTAATAGTATGGAAGCGGAAATGGCAGTGCTCGGCGCCATGTTGGTCAACCCAGCGGAAGCAACTCCTCAGGTGCGTGAACGCCTCGATAGCTCGCATTTCTATTCCGCGTCGCATCAGGCTATCTTCAGCGAAATCGCCAGCCTACAGGACAGCCTCAAGCCAATCGATGTCGTCACCCTTGCGCAGCGGCTCGACGATCAAGGTGTCCTGAAAGACATTGGGGGCGAGAGTTACCTTTCTGAACTCGTCAAACAGGCACCCCCGACAGCGAACATCGCACATCATGTCAATATTGTTTGGGAAAGACATCAGCTCCGCGATCTCATCAATGTGACGCATGACATCCTGAACCATGCGTTTGACCGGCACAGTGACGTTCCGGCATGGATGGACGAAGTGGAGCAACGGATTTTTAATATTAATGCCGACCCGGTTGGGACTGGTGTGGAATCAGCCAAAGATATTGTGCGTCAGGTGATGGGTGAGATCGAGCGAAGACTTGAAAATCCTCGCTCATTGATTGGTTTATCAACCGGCTTTCGCGATCTTGACAGACTCACGTTGGGATTGCGGAGCGGGTATGTGTATGTCATTGCGGCACGGCCATCAATGGGGAAGACGGCACTGGCCATGAACATTGTCGAAAACATTGCCATCGATCAGAATGTCCCGGTTGGTGTATTCAGCTTGGATCTGTCGTCAGAGGAACTCGTTAATCGCATGCTGTGTTCCCGCGCCAGTGTCAATTTGCGAGCGGTCTACGACGGGTTATTGAAGGAAACGGATTGTACGGAACTCACAACCGCCGCCAGCAAGTTAATTAAAGCCCCGTTCTACATTGATGACACCGTGGGATTGACCATTAACCAAGTCCGGGCGCGAGCGAGGAGGATGTTCATGAAGCATAGAATTCGATTGCTCGTGATTGATTACATCCAAGTCATGAGCCGGCGTGACAAAGCTGCTGATATTACCTCGGGCATCAAGACGCTGGCGAAAGAGTTGGAAATTCCGGTTATCGTGTTGAGCCAACTCAACCGGCAGCCCGAATCCCGCGCCGGCGGCGTGCCGCGATTGGGCGATTTGCGCCGGTTTGATTCGCTGACACAGGAAGCCGCTGTGGTCGGCTTGTTGATACGCCCGGAAGTTTACGAGGATGACGCCGTGAGCCGTGAAAAACTCAGGGGCCTGGCACAACTTTTCATCGCCAAACAGCGCAACGGTCCGACCGGTACTGTTAATCTCAACTTTCGTAGTGAATACGCGCGGTTCGACGACGCGGCGCCTGTTATTCCCAACAACTCCCCGCTCGGTGGGCCGCGTCCCGTCAACCCCGTCTCCACAAACGACTGATGACTTCTCGGGGTGTTGTTCGGTTGCGCTTCGAAGCAGGGGGCGCATCTGCGCACGACCACCATTTCACTGCCTCGGCCGGTAGGAGCGCCCTTCCGGGCGCGACCGGTAGACGTGAATCATCGGGGATCGCGCCCGGAAGGGCGCTCCTACGGCGGTAGTACCAAGAGCGCCCCTTCGAAGCGCACCGGTGACGTTCCGCTTGCTTGCCGTCCCCGGTTCGCTTACTTTGTCCGCCGGTATGTTGCTTGTCATCGATAACTACGATAGTTTTACTTACAACCTCGTCCAGTACCTTGGGGAACTCGGCGTGGTGCAGCGGATTTTCCGGAACAACGAAATTACGCTCGACCAGATTCGCCAGTTGAAACCCGAGCGGATTCTCATCTCGCCGGGGCCCTGCTCGCCGCGGGAAGCCGGCCTGTCCAACGACATTATCCGGACCTTCAGCCCGACCATCCCGACGCTGGGGGTTTGTCTCGGCCACCAATGTGTGGGCCATGTTTTCGGCGGCGAAGTCGTCCGGGCCGCCCGCCTCATGCATGGCAAAACTTCCCCCATCTATCATACGGGCAATTCGCTCTTTGCCGGCATGCCCAGTCCGTTTACGGCGACCCGGTATCACTCGCTGCTGATCAAGCGCGACACGATGCCGGCGGATTTGGAGATTATTGCCGAGACGCGACCTGAACTGGAAGTGATGGGCGTCCGCCATAAAAAAATGCCGATCTGGGGCGTCCAATTCCATCCGGAATCCATTCTCACGGAAAACGGGAAACAGATTTTGGTGAATTTTCTGAAACTGACGTAAGCGGCTGGAGTTCCGTCAGCGTTCAGTTGGAGGGCGAGCCTCCCGGCGCGCCGTTGTCTGATAAAGTTGAGATTCGGCTCGCCGGGAGGCTCGCCCTCCAAGCTGACGGCCCAATTGGCACATCCGATTTTATCTTTTCGATTGGCTGGTTCGATGGTATAAGTCTCCCGTGAGCCAGATTAAAACCAACAGCCACCGCGAACTCCTCTGCGCAGTCCAGCGGCGCGTGCCAGCCGGGCAGCAGCTCGTGCGGGAGGCGTTTACCCGGTCGCATCGCCACCCGGTCTACATCAAGCTCATGGACTTGTTGCCGGATCGATTTTATTGGTTTGATGAATTTACGGTCTGCGCATTTCGCGAAGCAGTGATCGACCGGATTGCCGGGTCGACCAAAGGCCGGTTCACCCTCAGTTGCTCAGCGTTTGGGGAGTTTCAGGCGGAGCAACGCCGCCTCCAACATATTGCCGGCAAGCTGGCTGGAATCCGGGTCTTGACCGTGGGTGCGCCCGAACGCGTCGCGGGAAAGGTGCCCCATTTGGAAATTTTTAATATCAAAGGGGTCATGGCAAAGTACCGGATTGTCTTGCAGGAAGATCGCCCCGGTCTGCTGTTTATCGGCAAAGAAATTCGTGGCCGTTGTTTGGGGCTGTTCACGACGGATGTGGAGACCTTGACTCAGATTGGCGACGACCTCGAAGCGGTAGTACGGGGGCAGGCGCAGGTTTTGCCGGCCTTTGATCGGCTCTGCCTGTTGCATGAAACGACCCAGCGGATTGCGCGGGAGTTGGAAGATTATTCGCGGCGCATGGAACTGGCGATTGCCCGCGCGCATCGACGGCCGGATCTGCTGACACCGGCGCGGTTTGACCGGATTGTCCGCCAATCCATTGACAAACTGGAACAGCTCAAAAAGTTTCCCAGCCGAGCGCTGCGCACGCTGGATAAGCGCTAGCGGCGGCCGGTTCGAGTTCCCATGAATTTCCTGAGCTATGGCATCCCACTGGGCCGGTATTTCGGCATCAACGTCCGCCTGCATTTCACGTTTTTAATTTACGCCTATTACCGGATCCAGGACTACCACAGCCCAGTTTATGGCCTCTGCTTTGTCGCGGGGATTTACCTGTGCATCCTGCTCCACGAATTTGGGCATGCCCTGGCGGCCCGCTGGTGCGATGGCGAGGCGAATGATATTTTACTCTGGCCGCTGGGCGGCCTGGCCTTTGTCCGGCCGGCGTGGGATCCCACCGCCCATTTGATCACGACCGTGGCCGGCCCGTTTGTGACCTTGGTGTTGTGGCTGGCGCTGAGCGGATTGGCACGGGTGGCGACCCCGTTTCCGTCCGTCGCCTGGTATGCCGAAGAACTGGGGGTTTTTAACCGGTTTATCCTGCTGTTTAATTTAATCCCGGCATTTCCGATGGATGGCGGGCGAATTTTACGGGATGGGCTGTGGCATTGGCTCAGCGCGGAGACCGCCACGCGGATCGCGGTCTGGGTCAGCCGCGGGATTGCGATGATTGCTGCCGTGTTTGCCATTTATGCCGGGCAGTATTTCTTCTTACTGTTCCCCGCGTTCATCTTTATGCAGACGCTGCACGAACAGCAGATCGTGGCCATCGAATCCCGGGGTGCGTATGGTTTTTCCATCCGGGAACGTCTCCGCCGCGGCCGCAAACAGCGTGAATTTCGCCAAGCCGTCCGGCAGCATATCGCGGTGGCGGAAACCGCCGCGTTTCACCGCTGCGAATCCTGTGGCCTGACGGAACTGACTGCCCGCACCATGGATTTTCGGGTCTGTCCGGATTGTTCCAATGGCCAAGAGTATTGCCGGGAACACCTCGACGGTCACGCGCACGTTTGAGCGCGGGCTAGCATTGGAACAAATTCAGTTCTCATTATTGCAACCCTAACCGTGATGGCTTTGCCAATCAGATTCGCAACCTTTTTGGTTTTAGCGGTAGGGTTGCTCGTACTTGCAATTTAGCAGAGCAGAAGCGGGTTGCCACGTCCCTCGCTGTCGTAGGAGCACCCTTCCGGGTGCGACCGGTCCGATTGCCCCGACCATCGCGCCCGGAAGGGCGCTCCTACCAATACTTCCGGAAAAGATGACAGCCTCCAGTTTTTTAGTTACTTCGCCCGCGGGAAAAACTTATCGATCTCCTGATTTGCGATTTCCACGGCTCGGCGCGCTTTCGCCAGATTGCCATGGAAGGAGTAGACGTCGCGCACGACGAACTCCACCGGGACATTCTTGCCGGCAGCAATTTCCAGGGTCGACCGAATCTCCGCCGCCCACGCCGCCTCATTGAGATTGATATCCACACCGAGCAAATTGGGATTCGGTTTGCGCGAGTACACGATCCCCTTCCCGTCCAAAGCCTCGACCATATACCGCTGGTCAGCCCAGCGCGAGATGGAGACAGCTTTCAGATTTGGAAGTTGGCTGATGGAAAGTTTCCAGATCGGATCGACCGGCTCACAGCAACCCCAGTAGACCAGGCCGAACAATTCTGCCAGGTCCCGGTAATAGGGAAAACAAAATTCGTGGAACAATTTTGGCGAGACCCCCACGGTTTCCTGGCTGTCCATGCCCGCCCACATATCAGACAGCTTGACCTGTCCGGGAACTACCGTCCGCCGCGGAAGCTGCGTGGTGAAGTTGAAACAGGTGCCGCAAGTGCACTGATTGCCGTTGTTAAGAACAAGCAGCCCTTCCGCTTCCGCCCACCGACACATGCGGATGGCGTTGTCCCGCAGCAAACCCATCAACGAATGGAGTTTGTCCGGGCAGTCATACATCGCCATGAAGAAGGTCTCCATGCTCATCAGACGCATCAGCCGCTGGGTCAGATAGGTGTTGCCGTAGACGCCCGAACGAATGGCCACCGGCAGAATATCGCCGAATGTTTCTTCTAAAAATGCCTTTTCAGCCAGCGTCTTCTCGCGATCCAGAAAAAACGTGGAGGGCTTGACCATGTCAAAGCCTTCACTCAGATCGGTAATGGGGCAGGTAAAATGATAGCCGGTCACAACCCCCTCGGAATCCTTTTTGTACTCGGTCGGGATGTCGATACCGAACTCGTTACACCAGGCGTGCCAGCCCATATCGATGGTGTCGGGGCAGACGTGGTCGTCATTGAGAATTTCCTGATGGCGCAGGTTGCGGAGGAACTGCCGTTCCAGGTTCCGCCCATATTCTGAAGCGCACTGGAGCAAACGATCCGGAAGAAAATCGCGATCGAACGTCCAGGTTTCGATGACAAACGGCGGCCGGGTCCCGGGGACCCCATCATTCAGGTCCGTCCACTGTTGCCGGCGGGTCTGCATGACCGGCCGGGCGGCCAAATCGGCTTGTTGGCGGGCGAGTTTTCGAAGGTAGGTGCGTTCTTCGGCAGAAAGTTGATCGGTCATTCGTGTGATCCCCCTGCTATCTTGATCCGGCTGAGACTTCGTTCATGGCCGGTACACTTACCAAACTGGAGGCGACTTGTCACTGCCACTCCAATTGCAGTTAAAAGTGGGACAGGCGTCTCGCCTGTCAATTTGGTATTCGCCTTTTCGACAACGCACAAGTTACGAGATCGCTCCGACAGTGATGTTGTAGCGCAATCGAAACGGAGACAGGCGGGACGCCTGTCCCACTAGCACAGCAATCCGAAGGAGTACCTCCGCAAACAACCGTGACATCCGGAACGGGTTCTGTTACCAAGCCCAAATGGAAAATTCTAGTCGCACCCGCTGGCTCAATCGAACGGTGCTTGGCATCGGGCTGGCGTCGCTGTTGAGCGATTGGTCGCATGAAATTGCCACGGCGATCATGCCGGCGTTTCTGGCAACGCTCGGCGCGGCAGCGGCCTGGCTCGGACTGATTGAGGGCATCTCCGACGGCCTGGCAAGCTTTGCCAAGATGGGATCGGGTTATTTTACCGATCAGTTGCGCCGCCGGAAACCAATTGCGGTCATTGGCTATCTGGTCACCGCCACCGGCACGGCCTGTATCGGTCTGGCGACGCAGGCGTGGCATATCTTATTGTGCCGGGCTGGCGCTTGGCTCGGACGCGGGGTCCGGACGCCGGTCCGTAAAGCACTGCTGGCCGGCGCGGTCACACCGGCGACTTATGGCCGGGCGTTCGGGTTTGAGCGGATGATGGACACCTGCGGGGCTATTGTCGGCCCGATCACGGCAATGCTATTGCTGGGGGTATTTCGAAATAATTTCAGCCACGTCTTGCTGGTGACGCTTATTCCGGGGCTATTAGCGGCAGTGGCGATTGCGGTCTTGGTGAAGGAGCAGGAACGGGTCCAGGTGAAATGGATTTCTTTCCGCGCCCGGCTCGCGGCACTGCCGGTCTCCTTCCGGCATTTTCTGGTCGCCGTTGGACTGTTCGGGGCCGGGGACTTTGCGCATACAATGTTAATTTTGCTGGCGACACAAAAACTGACACCGCAACTTGGTCAGGCGAAAGCGGCCGGCGTGGCGGTCACACTCTACGTATTGCACAATGTGTTGTATGCCGGCTTTGCATTCGTGGCCGGCTGGCTGGCTGATCATTTCAATAAACGCGTGGTGCTGGCTGGCGGGTACGCGCTTGGTGCTGCGACAGCCGCGGTGCTGGTCTTTGCACCCATGAACTTGCCGGTGTTAATTCTGGTGTTCGTCATGGCGGGGACCTACGTGGCGTGTGAAGAAGCCGTGGAAGACGCGCTCGCTGCGGAGTTGGTGGACAAAGAACATCACGGGATGGGGTTTGGCATGTTGGCAACGGTCAATGGTGTCGGCGATTTTCTATCGAGCATCGTCGTGGGCGTGTTGTGGACGATGACCGGCTCGCCGGCCGTGGCGTTTGCTTACAGTTTGGTGTTGTTCATTGCCGGTGCGTGGCTGGTCTGGAAATGGCGCTGAGGGCAACGACGAACGGCAGAGCATTGGCCGCAAAAAATCACAAAAGTAGCAAAAGAGTCTGAACTTCCTAAGGCTTAGTCTCCTCTTTGCGTGTTCTGCGCCATATTGCGGCTCTCCCGCCCACGCACTGTCCAATCGCTCTCAGCGGCGCGCTAGGGACAGCGCGCCCTACCCCGAACAACGAGAAAATTATCAGACCGGAATGGTCTGGGAGGTGCGTTGCGATTCGAGAGCAGCGGTAAACAACCGGTGACTGAGAGCCACCTCGTCGAGCGTCGCACAGCCAGCAAACTTCTTGATTGGGTGACCGTGCGCGATTTCATAAAGAAACGCGGCCCACATTTGCAAAATCGCATCGCTAAACCCAAACTGGAAAATACCGCCGGTAATGCTCTTGAACGCGGTCTCGTGCCCGGTTTGAATCTGGCCCCACACCTGTTCCCCACCGGTATATTCCAGGATCTCGACGATGTCGGCAGTCACACTGGTCCACCGGGCACACGCTTGCGTGCCAAGAATTTTAACATACCAATTATTTTTCTGGCCGGGCGCAATCCGATGCGTCCGGAGCGTCCACGGGAAAGGATCGCCACTGCCCGCCGCAACTGCTTCACACAACAACGTCGCATTATCCCAGGTCAGGCACGGCGCGCGCCCGCCCTTGCCGTCGGGCCGTTCCTTGACAATTTTTCCGAGCACAGCCCGGACATTGCGCGGCGTCCAGCCGGCCCGAAATCCGAGATGACAGGCGTGCATGCCAAGGTCGCCGAGCACGCCATACTCCCCATTCATCGCAATCAGCCGTTTCCAATTGATCGGCTTGTTAGCATCGAGATCACTGGAATGGAGAAACCCGGTTTCCACTTCGATGATCCGGCCAAACGCATTGCGTTCCAGCATATCGCCAATCCGCTGAACGGCCGGAAAAAAAGGCGATTGAGACGAACACCGCACGACCACTTGGGGATTGCGTTTCGCGGCGGCAACAATGGCATCACCGGCGGCTTTGTCGATTCCAAATGGTTTTTCACCGAGCAAATGCTTTCCTGCTTCGATCGTGGCGCAGTAAATTTCGCGGTGAAGATTGTGCGGCACCGCCACATAGATCGCATCAACCTGCGGATTGGCCAGCAGGACCCGGTAATCGTCGGTGCTCTGCTGGATGGATGGAAAATTGTCCCGGTACCAGCCGTGTAATGCCGTGGACTTGTCGCAGATCGAAACGAGTTCCGGCCGCACATCCGCATCCGGCAAATGGCACCAGCGCGCCGCGGCGCTGGCAAATTCCCGGCCCATCAATCCCAAACCAACAACCCCAAAGCGCACATTTTTCATGGCGCCGAGTGTGACAACTCCCCAGCCGGAATCAAGTCAGCATTCACCCATGGGAAGGGGCTGCTGGAAAGTTTTCCACCAGCATTCCGGAGCACGCGCAAATGGCAGATTGACAATCGGAAACAGCGATTTACGGGCTGACCTTCAGGCGCTCAATTTCCTCACCGTTTTCCATCAAGACCCCCTGCTCTTTGTACGTCTTGAGCATGAAGTGCGTGGCGGTGCTGGTCACGCCCGCCAAGGTTGCCAGTTTTTCGGCAACAAACTGGGCGACTTCCCGGAGATTTCGCCCCTCAACAAAAATCAATAAATCGTAGCCACCGCTCATTAAAAAAAGGCTGGTGACTTCGTCAAACTTGGCAATCCGTTTGGCGATCCGGTCAAACCCGCCATCCCGCTCCGGTTGCACTTTCACTTCGATCACGGCTTTGACGAGATCCGTGTCGACTTTATCGTCATCGATGACCGCTTTATACCCGAGAATCACCTTGTCGGTTTCATATTGCTTGATCCGGCGCGCAACCTCCGGCGCCGACAGATTCAACATCTTCGCGAGATCACTGGGGGTTCGCAATGCATGTTCTTCCAAAAGTATAAGGAGTGGATCCATGGGCGCAGTGTAAGACTCTCGGGATAAAGTTCAAGGCACAAAGTTATGTTGCTGCATCCGGAACAGCTGTGGTAGTGTGGCGGAAGCGGGACGTAGCGCAGCCTGGTAGCGCACTTGCATGGGGTGCAAGGGGTCGCGAGTTCGAATCTCGCCGTCCCGACCATTTTTTACAATGCCGGCATGAACGAGTTAGCCGACAATCTGGAGCGGATTCGTGCCCGCATCGATGCCGCTTGCCAGCGCGCCGGGCGCGCCGTGGACGAGGTGTTATTGCTTGGGGTAACCAAGACCGTTCCGCCGGAAACCATTGACATGGCGGTGGCCGCCGGATTAACCACTTTCGGTGAAAACAAACTCCAGGAAGCCAGGGCCAAGATTCCGTTGGTATCGGGCCGGGCCCACTGGCATTTCATTGGGCACCTGCAAAGCAACAAGGCGCGCGAAGCCGTGACGCACTTCGATTTGATCCAGTCCGTCGATAGCCTCAAGCTGGCTGGTGAACTTGAAAAATGGGCCGCGCACGCCGGCAAGAGCCAGCCCATCCTGCTCGAAGTCAATGTGGCCGGTGAAGCCAGCAAACAGGGGTTGCGGCCGGAAGACGTTCCCGCAGCCGTATCGCAAATTAATCACCTCGCCCATCTGGAAGTCCGCGGGTTGATGACCATCCCACCGTTCACCGCGGATCCGGAACAGGCCCGGCCATTTTTCCGACAATTACGAACCCTGCGCGATCAACTCGGCTTATCGGAGCTGTCGATGGGCATGAGCCACGACTTCGAGGTCGCCATCACGGAAGGCGCCACCATTGTCCGCATCGGCGCCGCTATTTTTGGAGAACGAAAACGCCATGAGCTTGAAGAATAAAACGATCGTGTTTATCGGCGCCGGGAACATGGCGGAAGCGCTCATCCGCGGCCTGCTGGTCAACCACGTGGTTCCCCCCCAGCAGATCATTGCCACCGACGTGCGGCCCGACCGTCTCGCGGCACTCCAAAAACAGTTTGGCATCCGCATCGAGTCCGACAATGCGCAAGCTGCCCGCGCGGCCGATCTCATCGTGCTCGCGGTCAAACCGCAACAAATGAGTGCCGTCTTGGCCACCCTCCGTCCAGGGCCACAGACTTTAATCATCAGCATCGCGGCCGGGATCACAACGGCCCGGATCGAACACGAACTGGCCGGCTCCATTCGCGTCATTCGCGTCATGCCGAATACACCCGCGTTAGTGGGCGCGGGCGCCGCGGCCGTGTGCGCCGGTCGGTTTGCCTTACCGGAGGATTCGTTGGCAGCCGAGACGCTATTGCGGGCAGTGGGCATTGTCGTCGCAGTGGAGGAGAGCCTCCTCGACGCCGTTACTGCGCTCAGCGGCAGCGGACCGGCCTATATCTTTTTGGTGACGGAAGCCCTGATCAAAGCTGGAATCGAAGCGGGGCTGCCGTCGGATGTCGCGCGGCGGCTCACCATCCAGACCGTCTTTGGGTCGGCGCTGTTGCTGCGGGAAAGCAGTGAGGATGCAGCCGAACTCCGGCGGAAAGTAACATCACCGGGCGGCACGACCGAAGCGGCCATTCGGGTGATGCTCGCTCGTAATTTGCCAGAGATTTTTCAGGAAGCAGTGGCGGCTGCCGCCCAGCGCGGACGCGAATTGTCCGGTACAAAATAGCAGCGGTCAGTACACGTCTTTGATGTCTTCTTCGCCGCCTTCGGGGGTGGGAACTTCAATTCCCTTGATGTCGCCGCCCCGGCCCTGATCGTCGCCTTTATGGGAGTAGTTGTACCCCTGCGAATAGTAGCTGTAGTAGTACGGATAATAGTGATAGTAACCCACGCGACCAGGTTCGAGATTGTTCAGGATAAACCCAAAGATTTTCGCACCGCGACTGACGGCGGTAAGTTTGGCGACGCGCACATATCGGCGCGAAGTCCGGCCTGCCCAGATCACGAACAGAACGCCATCCACCGCTGCGCCCAGAATGGAACTGTCGGCAATGCCCATGATCGGCGGACAATCAATGACGATCCGGTCATAGTTCTTGTGGGCCCAATCCAAGGTTTCCTTGAGTCGCCAACTCAGCAAAAGTTCGGCCGGGTTGGGCGGATAAACACCACAAGTGATCAGGTCGAGCTTGGGAATATCGGTATGTTGAACCGCTTGCTCCGGCGCTAATTCCCCCCGGAGAACGTCGGCTAATCCATGCTCCCGCTTCAGTCCAAAATACTTATGCAATTCACCCCGGCGCAGGTCGCCATCGATGATCAGAGTCCGCTCGTCGATTTTGGCGAAGCCAATGGAAAGATTAACACAGGTGGTGGTCTTGCCTTCGCGCGGGACGGCGCTGGCCAGAAGAATCGACCGGAGTTTCTCGCGCGGGGTGGAGAACATAACCGCCGCCCGCACCACTCGGTAAGCCTCGGCGACGCCCCCTTGCTGCTTGAGCCGGTCCAGCCGGTGGGCGCCCAGATCGCTCGTACTCCACTGCGCGGCGGGAACCATTCCAAGAAATGGCAACTGCAGATCACGCTCAACTTCTTCCGCGAGTTTGATGGAGTCATCGATATATTCGATAAAGAAAGCCAAAGCCAAACCCAGGCCCAGGCCGGCAAACGCCGCCATCAACAAGCCCTTGATTTTTTTGGGGTAAATTGGATCGTCTTCAACAATCGCGTATTCCAAAACGGAAACATTCCGGCTAGCCCGGTCAATCACATCAATCTTCAAGAGCTGTCCAAGCAGCGCATTATAGAGCGACCGCACGCGTTCGGCATCCGCCCGCAATGCGCCAATCTCCATCAAGCGCACATTGGCATTCATCGCGTCTTGTTTGATGGGATCCAGCGATTCCTGCAATCGTTGATACCGTTCCTTGGCCACTTTTAAGTCCGCTGCCGCCTTCTCCCGCAAGTAGGAAATTTCAATGTCCATGCGTTCCTGGACGTCGACCAAAGCTTTTTGTGCCTGCAACAAGGCCGGATGTTTCGGCCGGTAGCTCTTCATCATTTCCGCCAAACGCGCTTGGAGTTCTTGGCGCTGGTTCTCCAGATCAAAGAGTTTTCGGGGGTCACTCAAGGCCCCAAGAATGGAACTGCCGATCATCCGAGGACTGGAACCGGGTGCGGCATTATTCAATGACGGAGCCAACCCGGGTTCAGCTGCCACCGGTGTCGCAGCCGTCACCCGGACCGGCGAGACGATCTGGGCTTCATTCGCCAATCGCAATTGGAGGTTGGTCGCCAAGGCAACCGTTGTCAAACCAACAACTTGCACTTTTCCAAGCGGGCCAAAATTGATGCTGCCATCGGAACCGATGGTCGTGCGTGAATTTAAGTTGGCCGCCTTGTCAACCTGAATATCCACCAAGGAGCCGACCCCCAGAACTTGTTCATCGGGATTGGCCTTGGAATTTTGCGCCGTCGCATTTTGCGTCGCCTTCGATTCGGCTGCCAAAATCTGGAGCACGGCGACAGGATCAGGCTGGGCGTCCAAACTGTTTTTCCGTGTCTGCGCATTGGCGACATCAATGGCGGCTTGATTCAAGGTCGAGATCATCTGCACGTACTTGGCCTGCCCCAATTGCGGGTCACTTTCCATCATCGGGAGGTTGTTCTGCTTGACGTACGCCACAATGCGATCGTTCGCGGCTTTGAGCTCTTGTGAAAGACGATTAATTTCGCGGGTCAACCCGAGCAGCGCAAATTCCTGGCGTTTGGCACGTTCCTCATCCCGGAATTTGAGAAACTCGTCGCAAAGCGCATTGGCAAAGTCGCGCGCAAAATCGCGGGAAGGACTATCGACCGTCACCAGCATCATATCGGCGCCCGAAACCCGTGAAATCCTCAAATCGACAAGGTTTTCCTGCATTTCTGCCGGAATCTTGTGCATCCGCTGTTGGACGCGACGCAGCATCGTCTGACTGCGCATCACTTCAAAGGCGGTGCTGTAAAAGGAGCCTTCACCCTCTGCCACAACCTCAGAAGTCGGCACCCCGCCCAGAGTCGAAATAAAGAGCTTGGCCGAGGCCCGATAAACCGGTTGCCGCGTAAACAGAAACGCGGTCATACACGCCATGCTCAACAGAAAGCACACCAAAACCAGCCACTTGCGCTTGAGCAGAACAGCTAAATACTCTTTGACGTCAACTGTCTCCGGCTTGGCCTCGTTTTGAGTCGGGTTTAACATAAATAATTGTTATGCGCAGTGTGTCGGCATTCTCGATTCTTAAAAGAAGGAGATCACCTTTTGGGGCACAATGACCCAATCATTGGGCCGCAACGGGAGATCGTCTTCAAACTCGCCCCGCTTCATAATCCGCGCCACATTAACAAAGGTCTCGTATTTCCGACCGGTTCCGCAGTAACGAATCACCCGGACATGATCACCACGAGCAAACGTTGAAAAACCACCCGCCGCAATCACAGCCTTGGTTAGCGTAAACTCCTCCGTCGGAGGAAGCTGCATTGGCCCCGGCCGACCAATCTCACCTAACATATAAATAATACCCGGTGCCGCTGGATTGCCTCCTGGAGCAGGGGCCATATTATTGACACTCGTTTGCGTTTCGATGGCGACCGTCACGGTTGCATGGGTAAAATAGTCGCGTTCTAGAACTGTTTTAATTTTGCCCGTCAACTCGTCCGTGGTTAATCCACAAACTTTGATGCGACCAACCGCCGCAATATCCAGCGTGCAGTTTGGCGGAATGGGATAAGTCCGGTTCAGTGAAGAATCTTCGCCCACCGTCACACTGATTTGCATGCCGATACTAATCACATTTTGCTGGATGTTGGTGGCATCGGTATCAGTCGGGGCCGGTTCGGGCGTCTCGCTATCTTTGCAAACCTGTTGAAACGCCTCCGGCGAAAGATGAATCACATCGTGTGAACCACACGCCACAAGCAACCCCGTTAAACACACCATGGCAATAACTTTGCACATATATCGTCACATTAGCCGCCAGCTGGCCATTGGTCAAGTTCATGGCAGCAAATGTTTTTTCTCGCAATCCAGCGCCAGCTGGCCTAAAACTTGCTCAGAAATGTCTTTGACACTCAAGCACCACGAAACTCTTAAGAACTTACTCCGCCAATCACAGTGGGACGACGCCCAAGCACTTTGGCTCGATCTTGCTGAACAATTATCCGACCAATCCGAATTCTTGCTCGTGCTCGTCAAAGAATTCACCGACGCCGGCCAACCGCGAATCGCCGCCGAACTGGCGTCTCTTCTCACCGCCGGGTTTAAATCCGCTGGCAAGCATCACGAGTGGCTCTACGCCCTCAAACTCCAGGCCCAGGCGAACCTGACCGACAAGAATCTCCGTGCCGAGCTCCTCGCCGCCTACCGCGAAATTTACGCTGCCGACCCGCGCCTGCCCGCGATTCTCAGCGCCGCCCAATTTGCCGATCCGCATGCCCCGCTGCCCGCTGCCATTGCCAAGACCGACACGCTGCTCGCCCTGAACGCGGGTAACTACTGCGAACATAAAAGTTGGGGCGTCGGCAAAATTAAGACTGTCGACACCATGCTCAATCGGGTCGTGGTTAGTTTTCCCCACAATCCCGAGCATGCCATGCAACTCGGCTATGCCGCAGCCAGTTTGGTTCCCATCAGCACCGATCACATCGAAGTCCGCAAGCAAATCGATCTGGCCGGTTTGAAACAATTGGCCGCCAGCGATCCGGTCGCACTGGTGCGGCTCGTCCTCAGCGGTCACAACCATGCCGCCAGCCCGGACAAAATCGAAAAAATTCTGACCGGTAGCGTGCTCCCTGCCGCCGACTGGAAAAAATGGTGGGATAACGCAAAAAAACTTCTCAAGCGGGATCCGCATTTTGAGGTGCCGGCCAAGAAGACCGAATTGCTCATTCTGCGCACCGCGCCAGTTTCCCAGCAGGACGATCTGCTCGAAGCATTCCGCGTTGCGCCGGGTCTGAACCAAAAGACCGAAGTGGCCCGGCAACTCCTCAAGATCCTGGCCGATCTGACGGATCCCGACTTGCTCCTCCAGGAATTTCAAGATGGATTGCTCGACGCCTTGCAAAAACTCAAGGGCGATCATGCGGCGGATCGTCTCGAAGCTGTCGTGGTCATCGCAGAACTTCAAGCGCACCAAAAAACTCCCGGCCCCAGCGTCCTACCGCTCGTGGACGGAATTATTGCCGGCGTTCGCGATTTGCCGATATTCCTGGATGAACTGACCGGTTCCACACAAAAGCGCGTCGTCGGACTGACCGCCGACCGGCTGCTCGCCGACCTCAACCGCTTGCCACCGCGCCTGCTGGATGAGTTGGCCGACAAATTGGCAACCCAACCCGACCACCTCCGCAATCTGGTCCGCAACCACACTGCCAGTCCGGACTTGCTGGTCTGGATCTGGAAAAATCGCATCAGCCAAGCGTGGCTCCAATCCTTGTGCACACCGGCCCTGTTGTTAGCCATGATCACGGCCGTTGAAGATGGCGGCGCCAAATCCACCAAACGCCTCCGTGATTTATTCCACAGCGAAGAAGAACTGATCCCGGAACTCCTGGTCACGGCCGACACGGAAACCGTTCGCGATATCGCGCGCCGCATCCTGGGCAGCTCGGCGTTTGAAGAACTCGACCGCCGGTCGCTCATGGCCCGGGTCGTCAAGAATTTCCCGTTCGTCAAAGAATTCCTGGTCACCAAAACAACTTCGGAAACGCTGCTGATTGTCTCGTGGGCGAGCCTCAACAAGCGCCGGGGGGAGTTGGACGAAATCGTCAACAAGCGGATCCCCGAGAACTCCAAAGAGATCGGCGTCGCCCGTAGCTATGGCGACCTCCGCGAAAATTTTGAATTCAAAGCCGCCAAAGATTTGCAAAAAGTATTAATGCGCCGCCGAGGGGAATTGGAAATCCTCCTCTTGCGCGCGCAGGGAACCGATTTTGCGGATGCCAAAACCGACATCGTCAGCATCGGCACGACCGTCACCGTGACCGACCTGGCTACCAACCAGCCGCAGGTCTATCACGTGCTAGGCGCGTGGGACAGTGACCCGGTCCGGGGCATCATCAGCTATCCGGCGGCTCTCGCCCAGGTCTTGCTCAACAAGAAGTGTGGCGATGTGGTGGAGGCCAGTGGCGAAACTGGCAAGCTCACTTTCCGGATCGATCGCATTGAGCGAACAGCTCCGGAAATCCTGCAGTCGCTCTGAGCTGGTTATACCTTCCAGCCCTTGCGCCGCGCGATTTCGAGTAGTGCCGGCAATAACGTCAGCGAACTGATCAAGCACGCCCCGACGCCAATCACCATGACCAAGCCGAGACTGGAAATCCCCCGGTGGGCGCCTGTCAACAAACTCCCGAAGGCAATGACGGACGTCAGCGCGGATAACATGACCGCCCGACCGGTGCTCTTGCCAAAGAATGACGCTTCCCCGTCCTCGCGAAATCGTTGCACAATGTAGATGCCATAAGCGACTCCGATCCCAACCATCAGCGGTAACGTCAGGATATTCGCTGGATTAAACTGGATATGCAGCACGGCCATCGCGCCCACCATCCAAAGGGTCCCGGTCACCAAGGGCACAAGGGTCAGGGCGGTCGCTAATCCGCCGCGCAAATCGACGAACACCATCACCGCAATGACCAGCAGCGCCCACAAGGCGGCTTTGACATAGCCGCGCTGCAAGATGCTGACAAACTCATACAACCCCAACGGGGTCCCGGTCACATTGGGAGCCAATGTCTGAACTTCCTGGACAAATTTCTCGAGGGGCTGGCGCTCCCAAATATTGTCTTTCGGAAACACCCGGACCAGAAACTTGCCGGTCTTGCCCACCAAAACCCGCCGCAAATCCGGCGGCACATCCGTAATCGCCATGGGCCGATCCGACTGCTTGGCCAGCAACGCCAGTTGAATTTGCAGATCCTCATAAAATCGTTTTTCGTAGGCACCCAATCGCTGAGTCAATTGCGCCGGCTCAGCGGCCTGCAATTTTGCGCGCACGGACTTCAGCGTCTCGGCGAGCGTTGTCAAGGTCTGCTCCGCCGACCGGTCCCCCCGCGCTGCCGCCGCCCGCGCCAGTTGGCTCGCCCGCAATCGTAACGAGCCCAGCGCTTGCACGACCGCCGCAGCATCCCCCGGTTGAAACGCCGGCACCGCAAAAGTCACCGACCCGACCCGCGCCACGATTTTTTGAATCACCGGGACTTTTGCGACCTGATCCTCAGGGATCAACTCGGCAATGCTATGCACGGCGGCGACCGTCGGCAACCCGGTCAGGCTGTGTTGCAGCTGCCGGGTTTCGGCAAAGCTGTCGCAGACGACCGACGCAAAAATAGTGGACTCGGCATCGGCCTTCAGCAATCGCAATTCTGTGTCCACCGATTCGAGGCCCCGGGACTGCAGCTTGAGCACATTGTAATCAAATTTTGCCCGCCAACCGAGCGCCAGCGCCGCCAGCGTGATGGCAGCACAAATTGCCACGGTCAGCCCCGGCCGTTGCAGGAGCAACCGCTCGAAGGCCGTGGTGGTGACGGGTCGCGGCAGTTGGACCGGCTCCTGCCGCCGGCGCACGCACAGCAGTAACGCGGGCAGCAGGACCGTCATTCCCACGGTTGCCAAGAGCATCCCACCGCCGGCAATCACCCCGAGTTCCAGCACGCCGCGAAACCCGCTGAGTGCCATCGCAAAGAACGCGGCGGCGTTGGTCACCCCGGCAGTGATAATGCTCGGTCCGGTGGATTCCAGGGCGCCGCGAATGGCCGTCGCCCGGTCGTGACCGCGCGTAAGTTCCTCCTCATATCGGGAAATGAACTGCACCCCGAGATCTTCGCCCAACCCTAAAATCATCACCGCAAATGTGATGGTGATAATATTCAGATGGCCAATCACCAAGGTCGTGTAGCCCATCGTGATCGCAATCACCAGCAGCAGGCAGCCAATGGACAGCAGCATCCGCAGCCAGTCCCGAAAACCAAACACAATGACCACCGCAATCAGGATGACCGTCAGAATCGACGAGCGGCGGGCGTCGCGCTCCGACGCCGCCATTTCGTCGTAGTCCAAAACCGGTTCACCGGTCAGGCTGATCCGCGCATCGGTAAACTCTCCCCGCACGCTGTCCAAGATGCGCCGAATTTTCGGAATGGTCGCGGCGTGGTGATCGGGCGCGCTCACATTGTCAACCAGGCGCGGGTGAATCAAGATGACATACATCCGGCCGGCTTGGAAAACGTGGTAGCCCTGCCACTGCATCTGCTGCTCCGCCTCCCCCAGCATTTCCTCACTAAAAAACGCGCTCGCCCAAGGCGATAACAACCGCCATTTCGCCGGGCCATCGGCCTGATCGCCGAGCTGCTTCACAATCCCGTTGATGGTCGGCAAAAATGTCTCCATCCGCTGCCGCTGCTCCACCGTGGTGGTTTCCATCTGCTGCAGCATCTGATTCATGGCCTCAAAGAAGGTCGCCAAACGCGGATTCGCCTGGAGCAAGGTAACCAACTGGTTGAAATCCTTCAGCGATTCGCCAATCTGCGCCAGCTCCTCCAGCGACAAGTAATACAAAAACCATTTTTCCAACGGCGCGAAGTCGACCCGGTAAAACACATCCGCCGGGACGAACTGCTGCGCCAGTGGATTATCCGCGGGCGCCGGATTATTCCGCGCAGCGAGGAACTGCTTGGCCAGCGCGTCCACCACCGCGCGATTTCGCTCGGGGCGATTGCTTTCGACAACGACGAGATAGTCTTCTTCGGCGTGAAATTCTTCGGCGTATTGGCTGTACAGTTTCCAATAGGCACTGTCGCGGCCGATCAGATCATTCCGGCCGGTCTTGAAGTCCAATTTCTGGATTGCGAAAACCGCGGCGACCGCCGCCAGCAGCACACCGGTCAGAATCAATGTCCCGGGCCGACGAACGACCGTCTCCGCGAGCGTTGCGAGCAGGCGTTGCCGTTTCAACTGCACTCCCAAATTTCAGCCGATACTCCCGCCAAATCACCCGCCACCCAGTCCGCCCCCAGTCCGCGCAACGTCCCGGCATCGAGACTGGTCGTGAGCGCACTCGCAACCTTCCCCCGACGGCATGCCCTGAAGCCTGTGTGCATTACCGTTTGCATAGTTGATAGGATTCGCCGACCTGGGTTGGGAAACCGATGATCCCCTCTTTTTCGCACGCCAAGCTCACTTCTTTGCCGGATCGATCCACGATCCGGGTCTTTCCCGGCCAGGGATCCCGCAGGCGACATCGCGCGCCGCGTTCGCTCAGGATTTCCACGGCACTGACTTCGCCGTTTGTCCAGGCAGCGCTGACTAGGAATGCGCCTTCCGCGCGCAAGGTTTTGAAGCTGGCGTCCAACTCCTTCGGCCAGACCGGGAAGACACGGATCGCACCGTCCCAACTCTGAAGCATCATCTCCTGCAAAGGCGCAATAATGCCCAACGCCTCCGTCCATCCACCGGCGTGTCCATACCGATCGGCCGCCATGGCGCGAAGAATGCCGTTGGGTTGCCGGTTGCGTTCGACAAGTTTGCGGACGTGGGGGAGGTCCCGTTCCACGACAAAAACATGTTGCCGCAGAGCATTCATCCACAGCAACGGGAGTTTGCCGCAATACCACTCCCATTCACCATTCATCCGTTCCAAGACAGGAATGGGCGATTGGGGGTCTTGCTGCACATCGCCCCACACTCTTGGGCTGCCGTCCCAATTCATGAATTCGGGCGCATTGATTTCGTTTCGCGTTCTTTCCTCGGCACTTAATATCACGGACGTTCCGCTTTCTGGTGCGAGATGGGTAAGGATATCCTTCCAGGTTTTGCGCAAATCATCATCCGTCCCAAGCGCTTCGCAGGCGCGGACCGCCGCCCGTAGAAGATACCGGGCATGGCGGATGACTTGGGGCCGGTCGGTATAGGCGCTGGTCTCGCCGTTGAAACCGTCTTCGCCCTGGTTGGAGGGAAACGCATGATAAAGGCCGTCATCCCATTTTTTGAGGAAATCCGTATAGAACAGCGCCCCCTCCCGGATCGCGGGATAGCCCGTGGCGCGCAGCCAGTTCAGATCCAGTGTGTAGAGATAACGCCACCAGTATTGATTCAGAGCCCACCCCGTCATGTAAGCCATCCGGCCCATGGGCACGCAGCCGAGGGGGTCATCCGCAGCGAGAATCGGGTAACCCGTCAGTTGGATGAAGGCGCCGCGGGCGCCATAATAATCCCTGGCGATTTTCCGTCCGATGTAAATGAAATACTTCATGGCATCGAAGTAGGCATCGCCTACGTCGAGGTGGTTGGCGGCATAATCGCCCCAGAATGGCTGCTGGAAGTTGTAGTTGGTGTGATAGTCGCCGTGCCAGTGCGAGTAATCGTTGACGGTACTTGGCAGGAAGAGGCCCGGCGGGACCGTGTCGGCGCGATACGCGCAGCGCCGGATGTGCAGCGTTTCATACCACAGATTCTCCCACAGAGGATCGGCCGTCTTAACCGAGGAGCGCGACCAGAACTCCTGCGCGGCGGCCCGATTCTCGTCTTCCCAGCACTTAATGAAAGGTGCCCCCACCTTCCCGATCTTTTCGTGCAAAAGTTGAAGCGCTCTTTCGGGACCACCGGGATCGCTGGAAGTGGTCACACCCACCAGGACAAAAACATCCGCGCCCATTCTGGATGGAGCCACCTGCAAGCATGCATGTCGGCTTGGGGTTGCGTCGAGAGGTTCGACGCGGTCCGCGTGCAAGGGCGCCAGAAGGTAACGGAACCCTTGCGGGAAGGTCGGATCGGCCGGAAACGCCTGCTCGATGACCCATTCCCCTTGCTCCTGCCGGGTGCGTGGGGGCGCCAACGGTGTGGTTTTATCGGAATGGTTGTACGCTGCGGGCAAAGGAATGGAGGGCAACGGATCGCTCCAACGGTAAAGTTGAAAGGCGACCAGCGGCTCGAGCGCCGCCCATTTTTCGGTCGTCAAGTGCAGTACGAAGCAATTGTGGTGGGGATGTACAAAGGCGGTGAAGTTCAACCGGGTGCCGGCGGCCCATTCGTAAGCGATGTGAAGCGTTGCCTCCTCAATCGCCAGGCGTTGCGTGAATCGAACACCGGTCAGGCTGGGATGGAAGCTCGTGGCCAATTCGCCCACCGGCTTGGGGCAAGGATAGGGACGACGATTGTAGCTCGGCGGTACCCCCTGGCATAGTTCGTGCATGCGCTGGGGATTCTTCGTGCCGTGCAAAGCCTTCGTTCCTGCTCCATCGTAGGGATTGCTGACCCAGCCCTCGTCGCGAATACCGCGTGCGATCTCATCGACATGGGCCGGCTTTGGATCGTCGCTCAAATCGAGCCGCCGGTCCCAGACATCACCCTTGCCGAACCGGAAAACGATCTGCCCATCGCGCTGGTAAACACTCACCGACAAATCGCCATTGCCAAGTAGCAACCCGTCATCCGGATCGGCAACGGGATCGTGGAGTTCGATAACGTGCATTTTATCCCTTTCGTATCTCACTACTTGTCTGATTCAATTTTTGTCAACACTAACTTCAGGTTCATTTTACCGAGACAAACTGCAGTTTGTTAGCTTTTTTCAATCGCTATTTTGCGTGGTTCTTGTCGACTGGTAAATCGAGCATGACGCCGTGATTTTTGGCAACGCCGCCAAGATACCGGTCTTTGCCCATGCCGCGGCTTCGGCCGTAAAATCTTCCGAATCGCACAGCACGCCGTCCATGTCGAAAATGACGATGGCCAAGCTCACAAGACTTGTGGCAATCGCTGAGCACATCTTGCGGCCGGTCTTGAACTCCAATTTGTGAACCGCAAACACCGTCGCCACCGCCGCGAGCAACCCGCCGGCAATGCTGTAGGCCCACGGCCGGCGAATGACCGCGTCGGCGAGCGCGGCGAGAAAGCGTTGCCGCTTCATCAGCTCTCCCAGATCCCGGCCGGCACGTGCGCCAAATCGCCGGCCACCCAGTCCGCACCCAATCCGCGCAACGTCCCGGCATCCAGACTGGTCGTCAGCGCCAGACACCGACTACCGGCAGCTTTCGCGGCTTGCACGCCGCTGCTGGCGTCTTCGACCACGAGACATTGTTCGGCCGGTAAGCCGATGAGTTTGGCGGCGGTCAGGAAAATATCGGGGTTCGGTTTCTTGCGGGTGACATCGCTACCGGTCACGATGGCGTCGAATAGCCGGTGCGGCAGCCCGATCTCCGGCAGCAGCCCGTTGAGTTTCAGCCGGTCGGCGCTGGTGGCCACCGCCAGCTTTAAGCCGCGCGCCCGGCAACTCGCAATGAATTCCAGCGCGCCCGGTAACGGATGCAACCGGCCGGGGATGCGCTGGAGAAAGATTTCATACGCCCGGTTCTTGTCGACCGACAGGTCGAGCGTGATGCCGTGATTTTTAGCGACGCCGCCCAGATACCAGTCTTCGCCCATGCCGCGAAAGGGACGGAATTCATCCGGATGGACGGTCACATCGTAAGTTTCGGCGAACATTGCCGCGGCGGCTTCGGCCATGAAATCCTCGGAATCGCACAGCACACCGTCCATGTCGAAGATGACACCGGCAAAGCTCACGAGGCGCCGCTGCGATTGCTCAGGTAGGCTTTGACCAGATTCGCACCCAACCCCCACATCGGTCCGAGCGGGTTCTGGCAGTCGGTCAGCACAGCATCGAGCGCGCCAACGAAATCCCGGATGTCGTCGTCGGTGATGACAAACGGGGGCAGGATGCGGATCACGTCGCCGTGGTTGCCGGAGACTTGCGTAATGATCCGGTGTTTCTGGAGCAGCGGCATCACGATCATCTGCGCGAATAAACCATCGTTGGCGGCATGGACCATCTTCCAAGCCATTTTTAATTTCAGGCTCTTCGGCTCCTGGAATTCGATCCCGATCATCAAGCCTTTGCCGCGCGCTTCTTTCAGGAACTCGTGCTTGCTGCGAAGTTGGTTGATGGCGTCCATCAATTGCTGGCCTTGCACGGCGCTGCGCTCGACGAGCTGGTCTTGATCCAGCACGTGCAACGTTGCCAACCCCACCGCCATGCCCAGATTGTTCCGGCCAAAACTCGACGAATGGACAAAGCACCGATCCATCCGGTGATAGACTTTTTGATAGATCGCGCGCCGGGTAATCATTGCCCCCACCGGCACATATCCACCACTCAAGGCCTTGCTCGTGGAAATGAGATCCGGTTCGAGACCCCAGTGCTCAAAGGCGAAAAACTTACCGGTCCGACCAAAGCCGGTCTGGACTTCATCGCAGAAAAACAGGGTGCCATATTTCCGACAGAGCGCCTGGGCCGCCGGCAGAAAATCATCCGCGGGCACCCGCACACCTTTGCCTTGAATGCACTCAACGGCGAAAACCGCGACGTCCCGTTTGCAGAGGGCCTGGTCGAGCGCGGCGAGGTCGCCATAGGGCACACACACGCCTTCGAGCATTTCGCCAAACCCATCCCGGAATTCCGCGTTCCCCATGATCGAGAGGGAGCCCAGCGACAATCCATGCCAACCGTGATCCAGATATGCCAATTTGTTGCGACCGGTCGCTGCCCGCGAAAATTTCAGGCAGGCTTCCACGGCTTCGGTGCCGGAGTTGGTGAAAAAAACTGCGTTCAGATGCGGCGGGCAATGTTTTACCAGCGCCTCGGCCAATAAACCGCTGAGAAACGAGCAATCCATCTGCACCATGTTCGGCAAATCGAGGTCCAGCACATCGCGAATCGCCTGGGCAATTTCGGGACGGTTGCGGCCGATGGCAAAGACCCCAAACCCACTGAGCATGTCGAGATACCGCTGGCCCGCCTGATCCCAGAGGTACTGCCCCTTGGCTTTGGCGTAGACTTTGTCAAACCCGATTGTCCGCAAAACCTTGACGAACGTCGGATTGACGTATTGTTCGTGTAACTCGTAGTTCTCGCCGAGCCGGGCGGCAATGATCTGCTTTAAATCAAATGCTGACATAAGATTGAGATAGGGAAATAGTCCGCGCGCTGGGCCGGGACAAGTGGAAGTTTCTTGGCATGATGTTACTGGGCAACAATATCATCCCCGGCCCCCTGGTCGTCGTGGCCATTGGGGCCGCAGGAATAAACCTTCAATTTTTTATCGTAACTGATTCGGAAGGGATTCCCCCAGGGATCAATGATTTCCCCCTTGGCATTGGTTTCAACCCCTTCCGCTTCAATGTAATCCAGCCGTTTCAAATTTTGGCCATCCACACTTTTCCCACGCAACAGTTGACAAATGGTCGCGTAGGAACCGTGCGGCAGCTCCCCCTGCTCGGTCGCGTACACGCTGAGCGCCTGGAACAAAACATTGGCATCATTTTGCGCTTTGTTATGACTGCGAATCGGACCGCTGATCAGAAAGCCAACAATCGCGAGGACCGGCAAACTGATGCAAATAATCAGCATCATCCGTTTTGCCAGAGCTTGCTTTTTATGTTTTAATTCGCCGGCACGCATTGCCACAACCCTTGCGCCGCCGTTTTCCAACCCACACTTTCAAACTGCCGGTCGGCCCACAACGGCGCATGAATGACTTTTTGCAGAAGGTCACGCGCTTCCGCATTCCGTTTATTATCGCGGAATGCCTCCGCCAGATAAAGCATATTTTCAGGATAATCCGGATATAATTCGGCCGCGTGTTGGAGCAACCGGAGCCCCTTCCGGGAACTGCCGATGCTGACCGGCGGAGCGGGTGCCCGCAATAGCAAAACCCCCAGCACCCGCACCGGCCCGGCATAATCGTAACGTTCGTCCAATTCCATCGCCCGCCGCAAGGCCCGCTCCATTTCGGCTACCGCCTTTAGCCCATAGCCCCGGTCCGCGTCGGCCAACAACCCAATGTTCAGCGCATACCAGTAATGGCCTTCCACCCGGTCCGGTTGTAATTCCCGGGCCGACCGCGCCAGCGTGATCCCGCGTTTGGCGGCTGCAATCCGCTCGGCATGGCGCGACTCGTTGTCCGCGACAAATTCCCACGCCTCCGCCGCCGCCCACTGCACGGTATAATCGTTGGACAAAATGGCCGCCGCTTCGGCCAGTTGCTGCGCCGCCGCCGTCGCACGGGGTAACGTCCGCGGCTGAGCAGCAAACAACGCCCGACCGTCGCTGGCTAACTTCTGCGCTTCGGCCGGCGATACCGCCACCGCCGGACCCACCGGCGCCACGCCAATATCACGGACCGATTGGCAACCGGCCAGGAACAACAACGCCAGACCCCCGCCCAGTATTTTATTGACCATGAAACAGTTTGTCGGCCCGCTGGAGCCGGTCCTGATGAATCTCGTCGAACTTCTCCACCCGCAGGCTGCTGAGGATGTCGACGGGCGTCCCTTGCAGCGCCGTTTTCAACTTGCCGACATCGAGCGGCCCCGCGAACCGCACCACTAAATTGCCCGGCAACTCATCCGAAATAAACACCGCTTTTACCTGCGGCCCCAATTCCGGATCGGCGTGAATGGCCTGCCACGCGCCCTCCTCCATCAACACCGCCGCGGCCACAGTCTTCGCGCCCTCCACCAAATCCATGACGGCCCCCTCGACATCTGTGATGGATTGCAATCGGACGGTCGCGCCCAGTTTTCCCTGTAAGATTACGCCGGCCACAAACCGGGGTTCGGCCGCCAGCGGCGTGGCGATCACGGAATCTGTCAGCGTTGCCAATCCCGCCCCTTTGGTGACCAGCACATAGCGTTCCACCGCGACCTGTTGACGCTTAATTTCCAAAACCGGTTCCAATCCGAGTTTTTTCCCGTAAGCCAGATAAAAACCCGGCGTGACGATGGCGGCCGCCGGCTTGCCCGCTGCGCAATACTCCGCAGCCTGGCCCGGCTCGTTCAGCACCCGCGGCTCAAACGCCACCCCGGTTGCCTGCCCGAGATACGCCGTCAATAGCGCGACCGTCGGCCCGGCACTTTCCTGCGTGGCAAATTTCTCTCCGGTTTTCAGGAATAAAAAACCAACAGCGAAGATCAGCGGCCAGCTCATGGTCGGTATTTCACCCAATTTTTAGCAACAATCCAAAGTTTTTCGCCAGTCGACAACCGGACCCGGCCCGCAAACACTGCATAACCGGAGCGGGTGATCTTGTCCAAAATGCCACTGTAAATCCCGATCATCACCGCCAGCGTCCGCCGACTGTCCGCGTCAATCAATCCCAGCAGCGGCTGAGCCTGCGCATAATATTCACGGGCCCGCGCCGCCTCGAACTTCATCAGGTCGACAAATCCCGGGGTGAAGTTTGAATTTAAAATATCCGCTTCGCTGACACCGAATCGTTGGCGATCTGCCGCCGGCAGATAGATCCGTCCCAGTTGGGCATCTTCCTGCACATCCCGTAAAATATTCGTGAGCTGAAAGGCAATCCCGCACGCTTCGCCATGAACCTGCGCCGCCTCATCCTGAAACCCGAATACGGGCAAAACGACCAGTCCGACCACTGCGGCCACGTGATAACAATAACGGTAGAGCTGATCGAACGTTTCGTACCGGGTGACGGCCTGATCCATTTCCGTGCCGTCCAGCAATTCATGAAAATATCGCGGGGCAATCCGGTACCGCTGCACCGCGTCAACCAGCGCTGGTAAAATTGGATCCGCACACTGGCCGTCTGTTAACGCCGCGTCCACGGTCGCCCGCCACTGTTTCAATCCGGCAGAAGCCAGGGCCGGATTGGCAGCGCCGTCGGCGATATCGTCACTCCGGCGCATAAACGCATAAATCGCACACATCGCCCGCCGCTTTTCCGCCGGCAACACAATAAATGAATAAAAAAAGTTTTTCCCGGTGCGCCGCGCAATTTCGCCGCAGTGCCGGTAGGATTCTTCCAGCGTGACGCTCATTGCGGCGGATTATGCCGCGCCGGCTCCGCTGAGGCAAGACCTGCGTGCGGTTCAATGTGAATGGTCACATCGTTGACCCGCGGCAAGTGGGCGCGAATGGCCGCTTTGACCTGATGCGCCAGTTCATGCGCCGCATGCACGGTCAGTTGGCCGTCCACTTCCACGTGCATGTCGAGGAGGTAGCCGTAGCCCATTTTGCGCGCCAAACATTTCTCAACATCCTGGACGCCGGCGACGGACAGCGCAGCCGCACGGGCCTGCTCCAGCAGGCTCGCATCCGGCGCCTCGTCCATCAGCTCGGCCACCGCCGGCCGCAACAAGCGGTACCCGTTCCACCCAATGACAAAAGAAGCAAACATCGCCGCCACGGCATCCGCCGCCCGGTAGGCATCACCGCCGATGAGCGAAATCCCAATGCCGACCGCGGCAGCGGCCGACGTCAACGCATCGCTCCGATGGTGCCAGGCATCGGCATTCACAACCGAACTTTCGATTTCACTGCCGACTCGGCGCACAAACCGGTAGAGGGTCTCCTTGATGCACACCACCCCGAGCAAGACGTACAGGGTAAACGGTTTCGGCGCATGATGGGGCGTGAAAATTTCCCGGCTCGCCTGAACCAGAATCAACCCGGCCGCCCCCACCAGCATCAGCGAAACGGCGGCCGCCGCGAGCGTTTCCGCCCGGCCATGGCCGTACGGATGATCGTCGTCGGCCGGCTGGTCGGCGATGACCACGCCCCGCCAGACGATGATCGAACTGATGATATCGGCAAAGGATTCAATGGCGTCGGCAACCAACGCATACGAATTCCCGAGGATCCCGGCCGCCAGCTTGACGCACGCCAGCACGCTGTTGGTGATCAACCCCAATGCGGCCGCATGCACACTGCGTTGCCGGCGCTCGGAGTTCACACGCGCGCCCGAGCCAGCAGGATCAGAATGGCTTTTTGAATGTGCAACCGGTTTTCCGCCTGATCAAAAATTGTCGACTGATGCGCGGTGAAGACTTCGCTCGTAATCTCTTTGCCCCGATACGCCGGTAAACAATGCATCACCAAGGCACCGGGCTTAGCGGCTTGCAGGATCCGGTCGTTAATTTGATACGGCGCCAGCGCCTGGAGCCGGGCGGCGGATTCGGCTTCTTTGCCCATCGAAACCCAAACATCGGTGTAGACCACATCCGCCCCCCGCACCGCTTCCGCAAAATCTTCGGTTACATGAACGTTGCCGGCGGCGCGCCGGAGCCAATCGGCACCGGGCTGAAATTGTTTCGGTGCTGCAACCCATAACTCCATCCCGGTCTTGGCCGCGCCGAATAGCCAGGAATTACAGACATTGCAGGCGCCATCGCCGGTAAAGACTACTTTCCGGCCTTGCAAACTTCCAAATTTTTCGCTGATCGTAAACAAATCGGCCAACACCTGACAGGGATGCTCGTCGTCGGTCAGCCCATTAATTACCGGGATCGTCCCGCACTGCGCGAACTCGGTCACGTCCTGCTGCGCAAAGGTTCGGATGACAACCCCATGGATATACCGGGACAAAACCCGGGCAGTGTCCGCCACTGTCTCGCCGCGCCCCATCTGAATGTCTGCCGCAGACAGGTAGAGCGACGTACCGCCGAGTTCCCGGATGCCCACTTCAAAGCTCACCCGTGTACGCGTGCTGGCTTTGTTAAAAATCAATGCCCAGGTCTGGCCGCGCAGTGGCGCGTCGGGCCCCAGGCCGCGGTTGGCTTTCAATTCCTTTGCCAAATCGAAGATGCTGGTGATGGTGGCCGGACTGAGTTGTTCGAGTGTTAACAGGTGTTTCATGTGGCTGCCAATGTTTGTCCCAATTTTTCGACGGCCTCATCCACCTCGGCGCGCGTGACATTCAGCGCCGGTAAGAACCGCACCACATGCGTCCCGGCAATCACGCCCAGCAATCCCCGGTCGGCCATTTTTAGAATGACCGGCTTCGCTTCAACATTCAATTCCACGCCAATCATCAACCCCAGCCCGCGCACTTCCTTGACGCCCGGTAACTTCCGCAGCTCCTGCATAAAATATTCACCTTGCGCATGGGCATTGGCCATCAACCCATTCTTCTCAATCGTCGCCAGTACCGCCAGCGCCACCGAACACGCCAGCGGCGTGCCGCCAAAGGTCGTCGCATGCGTTCCCGGTCCGAGCACGTCCTGAT